>ERZ857984.142-NODE-142-length-99238-cov-26.603722_pt1 | contig 99238 bp, 95 predicted proteins | sample MGYA00519914_ERZ857984 | MGnify/ENA primary metagenome ERZ857984 (study PRJEB31778, sample SAMEA3449417) | human gut metagenome | biome: human gut; feature: human-associated habitat; material: faeces | place: United Kingdom | collected 2010/2012 ...
AAATAAACTGCACTGTTTGTCATTGGCAGAAAGTCTTTGCCTTTCTGCAATGCGGAAGATACAGACAAACAGCGCAAATAAATTGCACTGTTTGTCATTGGCAGAAAGTCTTTGCCTTTCTGCAATGCGGTAAAATAGACAAACAGCGCAAATAAATTGCACTGTTTGTAATCCATACTTGTCTGCATTAGTTTACAGGAGGTACACAAATGGCATGTTTTCTTGTTCCGGTTGCCGAGGCAATCGTTACAACAATTGTTGAAAAAGCTCTGAAATCCACCGAGAAGAAAGCTGTCGTCAAGCTTAATTCTGCCGACGGCACAGCTTTGGAAGTATCAAAAACCCCGTTTTCTGCCAAGCTTGGTTGGCTCAACAAGCTGCTTTGGGGCGGTTCCGCTCTCTTAGCTTTCGAGCACGTTTGGCATGGAGAAATCGTTCCGTTTTTTCCTTTTCTGACAGCTGTAAAAAGCGGTGAAACCGGAGAAATGCTTGCGGAAATGGGCAGTGCCGGCGTAATGATGGCCGTTATTGTTACCGCCGTTTGGGTCGGCATGCTCGCAGTCTCCCGTTTTGCGGAAAAGAAATCGCTCAAATCGCCCGCGGACTTGCTCGGAGGAATGCAAAGATGACGCTGCTTACAACGGTATTTGCTGCAATTGCCTCCACAATTGTCTGGTACAAAAAAGCACCTGAAAACGAGATGAAAGTCGGCATTCTCTGCTGGATGTATTGGGGAGCATCGCTTATGTGGCTTGTGGATGCAATATTTGAGTATATTGAAATCGGAGCCGGTCTTTTTACCCCCGCCCCGGTCGATATGCTCAACGATCTTTTTCTCGGGCTTTCCGTTGTTGCGCTGGGTCTTGTCATATGGCTTGTTGTATTGCTTATAAAGGATCCAAAAGGTGTTGTAAAATCAGCGTTGTTCGGAAAAAAATAATCTTCCGCAAGGGAACGCATATTTATACTTTCGTGTCCCCTGTGTAAAAACCAAAACAAAAAGCAAACGCCGAGGCGGAATTGCATACGGGCAGCGAAACGGAACTGCCGGTTGCCGATTTTCGATTCCCGTTTTCCTCAAGGTACGTTTGCCGCAGAATAAAATAATTTGAAAGGAACTATCGGAATCCATGGAAAAACTCATCATCACCGCCTGCATCTGCGGCGCGGAAGTCACCAAGGAACACAATCCCGCCGTGCCTTACACGGTTGAAGAGATTGCGAACGAAGCCTATTCCGCATACAAAGCGGGCGCAAGCATCATTCACCTGCATGTCCGCTATGATGACGGCACACCCACCCAGGATAAGGCACGCTTCAAAGAATGCATGGATGCCATCTATGCAAAATGTCCCGATGTTATCATTCAGCCCTCCACCGGCGGTGCAGTCGGCATGAGCGATGACGAAAGGCTCCAGCCCATCGAGCTTATGCCCGAAATGGCAACCCTCGACTGCGGCACCTGCAATTTCGGCGGGGACGACATCTTTGTTAACACCGAAAACACCATCAAGTATTTCGGCGAACGCATGATCGAGCGCAATATCAAACCCGAAGTCGAAGTTTTCGACAAGGGCATGATCGATATGGCGATTCGCCTCAACAAAAAAGGCTTTATCAAGAGCCCCATGCATTTTGACTTTGTTATGGGCGTCAACGGCGGCATCAGCGGCACGCCGCGCGACCTTGTATTCATGGCAGGCAGCATTCCCCAGGGTTCAACCTTCACGGTTGCGGGCGTCGGCAGAACCGAATTCCCGATGATCACCCTCGGCATTCTTCTCGGCGGCCACGTCCGCGTCGGCTTTGAAGACAACGTCTACCTTGAAAAGGGCGTTCTTGCAAAGAGCAACGGCGAGCTTGTTGAAAAAGCAGTCCGCATTGCAAAGGAACTCGGCAGGGAGATCGCAACCCCCGCCGAAGCACGCGAGATCCTCGGCCTTGCGCCCCGCGCATGACCGATAATCCGCCATAAACCTAAATTTTATTCGGAGGAAACCAAAATGGAACTTAAAGGCAACAAATACGGCACTCACAGAGTTATCGAACCCAAGGGCGTTCTCACTCAGGCAGCATGGAAAATCGACAACGACATGACCAAGCACTACTCCAACGAGATCATCTGCGACGTTATCTCCCTTAACATCGACTCCGCTTCATTCACTCAGATTGAAGAAGCATGCGGCGGCGACGAGCAGAAGATCGGCGAAATGATCATGGGCATCGTTGCAGAGCGCGGCAAGCAGCAGAACCCCGTTACCGGTTCCGGCGGCATGTTCATCGGCAAAGTTGCATACATCGGCGAAGATCTTAAGGATCGCGACCTTAAAGTCGGCGACAAGATCGCTTCCCTCGTTTCCCTCTCCCTCACTCCGCTCAAAATCGAAAAGATCCTTGCTATCCACAAGGATATCGACCGCGTTGACATTATCGGTCAGGCTGTTCTTTTCGAAAGCGGCATCTACGCAAAGCTGCCCGATGACATGAGCGAACCTCTCGCACTTGCAGCTCTCGACGTTGCAGGCGCACCCGCACAGGCCCGCAAGCTCCCCAAGGAAGGCGACAGCGTTCTTATCCTCGGCGCAAACGGCAAGAGCGGCGTTCTCTGCGGCTACGAAGCAATGAAGAAGGTAGGCCCCAAGGGCAATGTTGTCGGCGTTGTCCGCAACCCCGCTCAGGTTCCCGCCCTTATGGAACTCGGCGTTTACAACAAGGTTATCGTTGCAAGCGCAACCGAACCCATTGCAGTGCTTGATGCCGCACTGGCTGCAAACGACGGCAAGGAATACGACATCTCCATCTGCTGCGTCAACATCGAAAACTGCGAAATGAGCGCGATCCTCCCCGTTCGCGACGACGGCATCGTTTACTTCTTCTCCATGGCAACCAGCTTCACAAAGGCTGCACTCGGCGCAGAGGGCATCGGCAAGGACGTTACCATGATCATCGGCAACGGCTACACCAAGGATCATGCCGAAATCACCCTCAACGTTCTCCGCGAGAACGAGAAGCTTCGCAAGCTCTTTGACGAGAAGTACTGCTGATAACCGCCGGTTTATCGACACGTCAACCGAATAAGGGGCTTATAAATTCGTTTTTTTGCGAATAAGCCTTTTCCGGGCTGCTCTCCGCGCTGCGCAGATTTGCGGCAGGGGACAGCCCGTATAAAACACCGTTTATCGATATTATTTTTATCGATAACTTTCGGGCAGATTGTTTTTTATCGTCCGAAATCCGGTTCACACCCCGGAATACCCGCAACGACAGCCGAAAGGCAAGGAGGCAAAAATGAATAAAAGCAGGCAATACGGTCTGTTCACCGATGTTCCCGATGAGCTTTGGAACGATTGGCATTGGCAGGTTGCAAATCGCATCGAAACTCTTGAAGATCTCAAAAAATACATCTCCCTGACTCCCGAGGAAGAAGAGGGCGTTGCGAAATGCCTCGGCACGCTCCGCATGGCGATCACTCCCTATTATCTCTCCCTCATCAACCCGAACGATCCCTATGATCCCGTTCGCCGTCAGTGCATTCCTTCCGCGGCAGAGCTTTATCAGGCTCCCGAGGACCAGCTTGACCCCCTTCATGAGGACACGGATTCCCCCGTGCCCGGTTTGACTCATCGTTATCCGGACAGGGTTCTGTTCCTTATCACCGACCAGTGCTCCATGTACTGCCGTCACTGCACCCGCCGCAGGTTTGCCGGGCAGCATGATACCGCCGTTCCCGATTGCCAAATCGAGAAATGTCTCGACTATATCCGCAATCATACCGAAGTTCGCGATGTTCTTCTTTCCGGCGGCGACGCACTCATGCAGAGCGACGAAAAGCTTGAATACATCATCAGCGAGCTGCGCAAGATGCCCCATGTTGAAATCGTCCGCCTCGGCAGCAGAACCCCTGTTGTCATGCCGCAGAGGATCACCCCGGAGCTTTGCGCAATGCTCAAAAAGTACCATCCCGTTTGGCTGAACACGCATTTCAACCATCCCAATGAAATCACCGAAGAGAGCAAGCGCGCATGTGAGATGCTTGCAGACGCAGGCATTCCCCTCGGCAACCAGAGTGTTCTGCTTGCAGGCGTCAACGACTGCGTACATGTGATGAAAAAGCTTGTTCAGGATCTCGTTCGCATCCGCGTTCGCCCTTACTACATCTATGTTTGCGATCTTTCCATGGGTCTGACCCATTTCCGCACCCCCGTAAGCAAGGGTATCGAAATCATCGAGGGTCTGCGCGGCCACACCAGCGGCTACTGCATCCCCACCTTTGTTGTTGACGCACCCGGCGGCGGCGGCAAAACCCCCGTTATGCCCAACTACGTCATCAGTCAGACTCCCAGAAAGACGATCCTCAGGAATTTCGAGGGCGTTATCACGACCTATACCGAGCCGGAGCATTACGAAAACGTATGTCATTGTGAAGTTTGCCGCAAGGCACGCGGCGAACAGCCCGACCTTATCGGCGTTGCAGGCCTTGAACAGGGCAGGCGCGACGGCAAAATCTCCCTTGAACCCTCCGATCTTGAAAGGCTCAAGAGGGGGCATCACGAATAATCGGCATTTAATTGCTCCGCAGAAAGCTGCTTAAGCAATTGCAGGTTAACCACTCGGTGTGTTCTGTTCCGCATGAACGCGCCGCACACCGCCCGCCGGGCGCAGGGATTATGTCCCGGCGGGTGACTTTAAAAGGATTATGGAAAAGTGTCAGGAGGATAAGCACTCAATGGAATCAAAACTTAACCTCAATCGAAATCTTGTTGATAAAGCCCGCGAATCTGCCCGCCGCATTGCGGAGGATACCCAGAACTTTATCGACCTTCACACGACGGTAACGGTGGAGCGCGCCGTTTGCCGCCTTCTCGGCATCGACGGTGTAAACGCACTTGAAGTTCCGCTGCCCAACGTTGTTGTCGATCACCTTTTCGACAAGGGTCTGCTCCCGGGCGGCGCAGCCTACTATATCGGCAACGCAATGGCCGAAACCGGCATGAATCCGCAGCAAATTGCGGAGAGCATCGACCGCGGCGAGCTTGATCTTTCCGCCGTTGCTCCCCACAGCATTGAAGAGATTCGCGCCGCCGTCATGCCCGTTGCGGAAGCCACGGCGGAACGCATTCGCACAAACGTTGCAAAGCGCAATGATTATCTCAACAGCTTCGGCGACAAAACCGACCCGTACCTCTATGTTATCGTTGCAACCGGCAACATCTATGAGGATATCGTGCAGGCAAAGGCTGCCGCAAAACAGGGTGCGGACATTATCGCCGTTATCCGCACCACAGGTCAGAGTCTGCTCGACTATGTTCCCTACGGCGCAACCACCGAGGGTTTCGGCGGAACCTACGCAACTCAGGAAAACTTCCGCCTTATGCGTGCTGCGCTTGACGAAGTCGGCGAACAGGAACATCGCTACATCCGTCTGTGCAACTACTGCTCCGGTCTCTGTATGCCCGAAATCGCCGCCATGGGCGCGTTGGAACGCCTTGACGTAATGCTTAACGATGCTCTTTACGGTATCCTCTTCCGCGATATCAACATGCAGCGCACGATCGTTGACCAGTATTTCAGCCGCGTTATCAACAGCTTTGCCGGCGTTATCATCAACACCGGCGAGGACAACTACCTTACCACAGCCGATGCGGTCGAAGAGGCGCACACCGTGCTTGCTTCCCAGTTCCTCAACGAGCAATTCGCACTCAAAGCCGGGCTTCCCGAAGAGCAGATGGGTCTCGGTCACGCATTTGAAATATCTCCCGATGTTGAAAACGGCTTCCTTTACGAGCTTGCGCAGGCGCAGATGGCAAGGGAGATCTTCCCCAATGCACCGCTTAAATACATGCCCCCCACCAAGTTCATGACGGGCAATATTTTCCGCGGGCATGTTCAGGACGCACTCTTCAACATGGTCACGATCCTCACCGGACAGAAGCTCCACCTTCTCGGTATGCTCACCGAAGCTATCCACACTCCGTTCATGAGCGACCGTGCACTCTCCATAGAGAACGCACAGTACATCTTCCGCACCATGCACGAGCTCGGCAGTGAACTGACCTATAAAGAAGGCGGCATCATGCAGACCCGTGCAAACGAAGTTCTTCGGAAAGCAACCGATCTTCTCGGTGAAATTGAGCAGACAGGCTTGTTTGCAACGCTTGAAAAGGGCGTGTTTGCGGACATTAAGCGTCCTCGCGACGGCGGCAAAGGTCTTGCCGGCGTTGTTACCAAAGATGATTGCTATTTCAACCCCTTTGTTGAGCTGATGCATAAAAAAGGAGGCAACGAATAATGAGCGGCGGACTTTATAACACCCACAAGGCTGATTTTGACACAACTCTCGACCTTACACGGCTCAAGGCATACGGCGATACCATGAACGACGGCAAGGTTCAGTTCAGCTTCACCCTTCCCGTTAAGAACGATGAAAAGGGCATGGAAGCTGCACGCCAGCTCGTCCGCAAAATGGGCGTTGAAGAACCCAACGTTGCGCTTGCAAAGTCTTTGGACAAGGAGTTCACATTCTATGTTGTTTACGGCAGCGTTGTGCATACCGTTGACTATGAAAACATCCATGTGCAGACCGTTGAAGAGGAAACCATGAGCATGGAAGAAACCGACGAATATATTCGCGAGCATTTCGGCAGGAAGATCGTCATGATCGGCGCTTCCACCGGCACCGATGCGCACACCGTCGGAATCGATGCAATCATGAACCGCAAGGGCTTTGCAGGCCATTACGGACTTGAACGCTATGACATGATCGAAGCTATCAACATGGGCGCACAGGTTCCCAACGAGGAATTCATCAAAAAGGCGGTTGAAGTCAACGCCGATGTTCTTCTTGTTTCCCAAACCGTTACCCAGAAGGATATACACATTCAAAACCTTACCGAGCTTATCGAGCTGCTTGAAGCGGAAGGCCTGCGCGACAGGTTCATCGTCTGCTGCGGCGGCGCACGCATCACCCACGAGCTTGCAAAGGAACTCGGCTTTGATGCAGGGTTCGGCGCAAGCAAATATGCCGACGATGTTGCAACTTTTGCCGTCACCGAAATGGTTAAGCGCGGAATGAAGTAATCTTTTTTCGATTTCGTTTTAACACGGTTTCGTTTTAAACAACACACGGGACTGCTCCGAAAGGGGCGGTTCCGTTTTTGTTTTTCTTTCCTTTATGCAATTGCCGGCGGGCAGCGGTTGGATCCGATATTAAAAATATACTTGCATTTTTGCGCAAAAGCCTTAAAATTTACTTCACCGAAACATTTTGAAAAAAGCTGCGGTATACCGAATCCGCTGCCGAATAAAGAAAGGATGCACCGAAACCATGGACGAACTGCTTGAACAACTCATTGACCAATGCCGCCCCTACGCTTCCGAGGGCAGATTGGCAAGCTATATTCCGGAGCTTACAAAAGCCGACCCGAACGCACTGGGGGTGTACCTTATCAGCAGCGACGGCAAACATTACTGTGCGGGTGATTACACCAAAAAATTTACGATTCAAAGCGTTGTGAAGCCGATTCTGCTTTTGCTTGCGTTAATGGACAACGGCATTGAACAGGTTCGCTCACGCATCGGCGTTGAAGCAACGGGCAAGCCCTTCGATGCAATAAATGTTTCGGCGCAGTCCCTTTTGAGCGAGCATCTGAATCCAATGGTCAACATGGGTGCGATCGCCCTCTGTCCGATGATACGCGGAAATGACTACAACGAGCGTTTCGAGCGTCTTCTTGACCTGACGCGCCGCCTTGCGGACAATCCCGATATCGCACTTAACGAAAGCGTCTATCTTTCCGAAAAGCGGACGGGCAACAAAAACCGTGCGCTTGCATACATGCTCAAATCCCAAGGCATGATAGCCGATGACGTTGAAGATGTTCTTGATTGTTATTTCAAGGCCTGCTCAATCTCTGTCGACTGCCGCGACCTTGCAAAAATCGGCTGGGTGCTTGCCTCCCACGGAAAGCCCCTCAAGCGGCTGTTTCCGTATGAATATGCACGCTATGTGAATGCGGTACTCATGACCTGCGGCATGTATGACGGTTCCGGCGAGTTTGCCGTGCGCGTCGGCGTTCCTGCCAAAAGCGGCGTCGGCGGCGGAATAATGGCGGTTGTGCCGACAAGAATGGGCATCGGGATTTTTTCTCCCGCACTGGATGAAAAGGGCAACGGTTATGCCGGAATAATGCTGCTTCAAAAGCTTTCGGAGCAATTGTTCCTGAGCATCTTCTGATTTTCCCCCGTTTTTTGACACGACTCCAAAATAAATCTTTGATTTGATTTTTAAATCGGGCAATGTCCTGCACTTGCCGAAAAAGCGGAACACGGAGGTTACTCCCCATGTTCCGCTTTTGTTTTTAAGCGCATATTATTCAAAAATTCGCTTCACCTTCGGAAACAGCGGTTCAAACACAAAGAACCTGTCAAGAACTTTTCCGAAAAGCCCGATAAGCGCGCCGTTGACGGCCGTCATGATTATCGTTCCGACGCCTATGCCGCGGAATCTGCCGAAAAAAGCAAGCGTCAGCACGCACGCGGCTGCAAGGCAGCAAAAATCAAAACATGTTTTGAATTTCGGCAGCGCAATGTTGAACCTGCGGCTCAGCATTTTAACAAAAAAATCATACACCTGCGGATAAAGGTAGACTTTGTAGAACGAAGCGATCGAAAACGAACAGAGCAGCACGCCGCCCGCAAACAGAAGCAGGCGCACAGGCAGAGCAAAACTTCCCGGTGCTGTCACTGCGGGATTGAATGCCGGCACAACGCTGCGCCATGCGTCAAGCACAAAGCCGTAGATCACGCACGTCACGAACGAAAACAGGTGCACCGGCTTTACGCGGCGCATCAAAATGCAGAAAACCGCAAACAGCAGTGCCTGAATAATGTATTCCGCCCTTCCGAAAGTCAGGAACGAGAATTTAAGGCTGAGAATATACGCCGGAGCAACTATCATCGAAACGCCGAAATCCGCCGCAGCCGTCATTGCAACGGCAAGTGAAAGCATCACAAGTGCGGCAAGGTAGACCGGCTCCTCATAAAGCCGTATTCTCCCCGCCGCCGGTCTTGCACTTTTTTCAGTTGAATTTTTCAAAAAAATACCTCCGCATCCGCGTGCATGTGCAAACACCGAGCCCGTCGGCATTTGCCGAAAGGTATTATAAGAATATCGGCGGAAATTGTCAATCGGAAAACGGAATAAACGAATTAAACCGCCTGTGCGCTGCCGTCAGTTCTCCAAGCTCCGCATGAGCCCGGGCAATGCCTTCTCGAACTTGACCCCGTATTTGTGCCCGCTGTCCCCGACGGTTGCCCTTATTGATGCAACCGTGAAATCGACCGCGAGCTTCATTGCCGCCGCAATATCTTTGCCGAGAACAAGGGCACCGAACAGAACGGCAGCAAAAACATCGCCCGTTCCGTGGAACGAATCAGGAATGTTCTCCGAATAATATGAGCGGAATTCGCCGTCAACACTGTCATATGCCATGACGCCCTGATGCGCGCTGTCCAAAGAAACGCCCGTGATCAGCGCACGGCGCGGCCCGAGAGCGCAGAGTCCGCGCAGCATTCCGCGAATGTACTCCTCATCGTATCCGCTCTGTTTGTATTCCGTTTTAAGCAGCATCGATGCTTCCGTTATGTTCGGCACAACTATATCAGCCTCACGGCAAAGCTCACGCATCGAGTCAACAAATGCGTTGTCGAATCCGCTGTAAAGCACGCCGTTATCTGCCATTGCGGGATCTATAAAGACCAATGCCCCTTCACGACGGTTTTGCGCGATAAAATCCGAAACAACATCAACCTGATGACAGCTGCCCAGATAGCCCGTGTAGATTCCGTCAAAGGTGATTCCGCAGGTTTTCCAATGGTCGGAGATTTTCTGAATGTCCTCCGTGAGATCGCGGAAAGTGTAGCCTGTAAACCCGCCGGTATGTGTTGACAATACCGCCGTCGGAATGATCGAGCAGCTTATCCCCATTGCCGAAATGACCGGCAAAGCGACCGTAAGCGAACATTTGCCGAAACATGAAATATCTTGCAGAGTAACAACTTTTTTATCCATAATGCATACCTCCTGAGTATGCACCAATCGTACTCCCGCGGCCGCATTCTGTCAATCGTCAAAATGTTGTCATATTGTGTTTAGATTTATTCCATGTTATTTTTCTTTACATATCGAAAGGGATTCTTGCTCCGCGCCCTGCCCGAAAAAGTGCCGTTTGAAGCCTGTTTTCCGCAAAAACCGCACAAGCTTCGGTTCATATTTTGTAAAGATAAATTACTCAGGGAAATTCTTAAAGTTTCCCCGCTTCCGACAGTGCCGTTGCCATGATTCCGACATTATCGTTATAAATCCTTCCGAATTGGCTGAGCGGCAGGGGATTCGTGCCGCGTCCGGCTTCAACAGTGTATCCCGGGCGATTATAAAACAGGATGAACCAATCCTTGTACCCTGCAAAGCCGCTCTCCGTCGGCACCTCGTCCAGTTTATAGCCGCTGACGGCAGCAAGCGCACGCCCGATATCATAGCCGTTCGGCGGTTCAATATCAAGGTATTTCCAATAAATTACCTCGCCCTGCGTATGATAGGCAAGGATAAGCCGAAACTCGTGATCGGCGGTGAAATCAAACACGGCGCGGCTCTCCGGTGCGGAAAGAGGCTCAGCGCCGACAAAATCGCGCGGTGCGGGCGAAACCCAGCCTTGAGCATATTTCGTTTCCTTTGCCGTATCCCAGCCCGCCGGGTAGTTAAGGTTCAGATCCGTACCTTCAATATTCGCCTTCCACCCGCTCGGGAAAGGCACCGCAGGGTATTGCCGCGCAATGCGCTTCACGGACTGCCAAAGCGGCGTTGTTTCATCCAATGCACCGTTAACAAGATCCACGCCGTCCGGATTGACAAGCGGGGCGATGAAAAGCCGCGTTTTTGCAAAAAGTTCACGCGCATCCCTTCCGAAAATGCTGCTCCCGTTGATATATGCTTTCAGATAGTTTTCTGCAAATTTCAGCACAAGCGGAGTTGTTATCCACTCGTTCGCATGATGTGACGCATTGAAAAACGCCTCAGCCGAGCCCGCACCGATTGAAACTGCGCGAAGCGGCCTGCCCATGACGGATTTCCCGTATGTTTCCGTTCCGATAAAAGGATAGCGCAGCTTCAACCCTTCAAGCACAAGTTCATTCAGCTTGGAGGTCCACCGAACATCGGACGGCACAAGGTCAAAGCCGTACGGAATATAAATTTCCGTTCCCGGAACCAATTTCTCCGGATTCAATGCGGGATTCGCCGCCGCAATTGCGGCAATCGTTGTTCCGTAATGCTTTGCAAGGCGGTAAAACGTGTCTCCGCTGCGAATTTTTGTTGTAAACCCGCCGAGAAGGAAGGGGAGCAGAGCCTTTTTCGTGTCCCTGCCGACAATGCCGTCCGCCGCAAGCCCGAATGCAGCCTGAAACCTGCGCACCGCGTTCTGCGTGTCCGCACCGAAAATGCCGTCAATTCCGTACGGCGAATTATAATATCCGCTGCGCGTAAGCGCAAGCTGCAAAAGCTCAACATCCGTGCCTCGACTGCCGTATTTCAAATTATCCATTCGCTTTTTGTCCTTTCAAGCTGCGTATTTCGGAATGCGCGAAGCAGTTGACAGAATGTCCCGCGCATATCCGCTGCCGCTGCTTAATTGTATGCACGAAAGGAAGAAGTATGAATACAAGGGCGGGCTGCGGTGACAGATCCTCTTCAATGCGGTTCCGTCTGTTAATTAAAAAGGAGGAATGCGAAACAATTCCGCATTCCCGACCCGTGATTCAAGTATTTGATTATTTATCCGTTCCGATCAGGAACTCCGTGATTCCGTTCAGCCAATCGCCCTCATATATCTCGATAAGCCCTGCATCGGAAGCGGCGGCAAGTTTGGGATTGATGGGCAGGCGTGCGGCGGCGGGGATATTGAACCTGTGCGCCGTTTCGTCAATATGACTTCTGCCGAAAATCTCGCTGCGTTCACCGCAATGCGGGCACTCGTAATAGGACATGTTTTCAACAATACCGAGCACGGGAATATTCATCATGCGCGCCATGTTCACGGCCTTTTCAACTATCATGGAAACAAGATCCTGCGGAGAGGTAACAACAACGATGCCTGCAATCGGCAGGGACTGGAACACCGTCAGGGGAACATCGCCCGTTCCCGGAGGCATGTCAACGAACATGAAATCGACATCGCGCCAGATGACATCCGTGTAGAACTGTTTGACTGTTCCCGCAATAACCGGGCCGCGCCAAACGACGGGGTCGGTATCGTTTTCCAGCAGGAGGTTGATGCTCATAATATCAATGCCCGTTTTGCTTTTGCAGGGGAGAATGCCGTCCTCGTTTCCGAGAGCCTTTTCATGTATGCCGAAAAGCTTTGGGATGGAGGGGCCGGTAATATCCGCATCAAGAATCGCGCTGTGCTTTCCCGCACGGTTCATGTTTACCGCAAGCAGGGAAGTGACAAGGGATTTGCCGACGCCGCCCTTGCCGCTGACAACGGCAATGACCTTTTTGATATTGCTCAGCGGATGTGCATTAACTTTAAAATCCTGCTGCTTTTGCGCACTGCTGCGGGAAGCGCAATCCACCCCGCAGGTTTCACAATTGTGGGTACACTGTTCGCTCATTAATTGACCTTTCTCCCGCCCGCGAAGGAGCAGCCGCAGAGCGGGAATCGAATTATCTTTGCTCATTGCTATTATAACCCGAAATGCGGCTCAATACAAGGGGAACACGTGCGATATACATTCTTATTCGTCTTTTTTCATCAATCCGCAAAGCGCATCAAGGAAACAGTCCGTACGCTCCTTGTTGAGCGAATAATACACTCTGCGGCCGATATCCGCGCTTTTGACAAGGTTTGCGCCGAGCAGAACGCTTAGGTGCTGCGAAACGGTGCAGGGTGCAAGCCCGAGATACTTTGCAAGTTCGCCCACATATGCCGAACCTTCAAGCAGCCGCAGAACGATTTTGAAGCGATTCTGTTCGCCCAAGATATCCATTATCCGTGCAACTTCGGAAACCGAGTTTTCCGCGCTTTCCGAATTGCGGCGGAAAGTGCCGAAAAGCGTGCCGATAATCGCAATCAGCCGCGAGCTGCCCGCCTCCGGTGCATCCGTGCCTATGTATGCATTTGCAAACCCGATAACGGAGGGGCAGATCAGGCACTCGTCAACCGGAGAAGCGTCGTATTTCATTTCACTGAGCAAAAGAGCCTTTTCGTTGCCGTCGATCGGGAAAAACTCCGCAAAATCGCAGACAAGCGGCTGCCAGAGTTCGCGCTGACGCTCAAATTCGTCCGCAACGGGGCAAAGCACTTCCCGCAGCATTTGAGCATACCTTTGAGGATCAAGCGCAGCATCTATGAGTGCGTTTTTTGTTTTTTGCGGAAGCGCGCTTCCGTTCACTGCGCGAAACACCTCTGCCGCATCAACCTTTTCGCCGTCCGCAAATGCCTTTTCCTGCATCTGCCCGGCAACGGCGCGGAAAATCAGACCGGGGACTTCATCAAGACTGTTTTCAATGCTTTCGAAAACCTTTTCGCGGTCGCTTTCAAGAAAAACCGTCATGCTCTGTGTGAAAAACCCTGCTATGGTTTCCGACTGGTGCATATCCCGTGCTCTGCCGCGCGGAGTGAACATGCTGAATAAAGCTGTAATTTTTTCCGGCTCCGCCGTTACGGACGCGGCAAGCCGCCGGTACAGCTCCGACAGTATCCTGCATCTTTTGCCGTACTCCTCCGCTTTTGATATGTGTTTCATATACATCGCTTCAAAGAATTCTTCAATTGAAAAATCATTCGCAATGCCGGTTAAAAAGCTGAACGCCTCATACAGCGGCAGCGGCTCATGTGTTATCATTTTTACCTCCGTTTGCAATTTTCGGTTTAATAATATCACAACTTTTGCAAAAAAGCTATTGACACGGACGCCGTTTTAAGTTATATTTTATTTACGGCAACGAATCAACATGTTTATACATGCAAACATGTTAATTCACCCGGCAAGCCTCAAGACCCCCCAATCCGACCGGGATGCCGCAGCAACAAATCCCGCCGCGGTTCGGCAAACAAGAGTCCGCCTGCGGCGGGAGGATCCCGCCCACGCCCGTATGCGCCGGTGCAGAATGCCGTAATTGCGGGCAAGAAAATATATTTTTGGAGGAAAAAGATGAAAAAATCGAAGTTTAAGCTCTTTGCCGCCCTTCTGCTTGCTGCGGCAATGACTGTGCTGTCCCTGTCCGGTGCTGCACCCGTGCTTGCGGATGAAACTGCTGCAATTCTTGCAAATGCCGCAAAATCTCCCGCCGTGCATACCGCACCCGAGGGTTATGACCAAAACGACTTTAACAAGGTTCGCACATTCCTTGAACAGACCGATTCAAACGGCATTCGCAACGGTGAAAAGCTCAATCCCGACGGTTACGATCCTGACGACCCCGAAAGTTGGGGCGCACTGTTCGTTGATGAATGGGGCTTTGAGCACGAAGCGTATTTCGATTGGGAAGAAGTGGACGGAATCAACCGCATGTTTGCGATCAATCTCACTTATATAAAGGATTTTGCAGGTACGTTTGACATGAGCGGGCTTGACGCGCTTTCAACCCTTGATGTTGACGGCGGCAATTTCACCACGGCGGATCTTTCCAATTGCTATGAAATGACTCATTGCTACTTTGCAAACAGCACTTTAAGTTCCGTTAATTTTTTCAACTGCGCAAACGTTACGGAACTGTATCTTCAAGATAACGAGCTTACCGAAGTGCTGAATCTCGGCGACTGCACCTCCCTCCTCTTCCTTGATATACTCATGAACAACGACCTTGAGGAAATTGATCTGAGCGGGTGTGAAAGAATCATTGAACACCTTGACTTTTCGCAAACAAAAGTCAGCGACGTGAACGAAACCGAAATGTTCGCCCTTTGCGAATTCAGCTGCGAAAGCTCAGGCATTACGGAGCTTGATCTGCGCAACTGCAATTATCTGAACTATGTAAACTGCAATTTCTGCGATATGGACTTCCTTTATCTGCCCGAGCTGCCGAACAACCTTGCGGTCAACTGCATGGAGACCGGGCTTACGGAGCTGAACTATGAGAATTGCGGCGGAATCTATGATCTTTCCATCTCCGGCAACCCCGGATTGACCGGCAAGCTCAACCTTGCGTCAAATCCCCACCTTATGAACGTTTCCGCCGATAACTGCGGCTTTACCGAAATTGATGCGGCCGGCTGCGAAGCATTGGAAGGGCTGGATATTTCCGGCAACAATATTTCCGGCGTTCTCGATCTTTCGGACTGCAAGCAGTTGCTTCAGCTTTACACGACCGGCAACAAATTTACCGAAATTCGCTGGCACCACAACAGCGAGTGGTACGGACAGTTTAATATTGACCTTGAAGCACAACCCGGCGGTTATGTGAACTGCTCCATGCGGCTTGAGAATGATTTCGCCGTGAATTATTTTGAGGCGAACGCAAAACCCGGCTTCCGTTTCAACGGCTGGTACAGCAACGGCAGTCTCGTTTCCGAAACGCCCGAATATAGTTATGATATGTTCGTTTCCTATGAACTGACCGCCGGGTTTGAACCGTTGTTCTATGATGTGAACGGTGACGGACTTGCGAATACCGAGGACGCCATTCATATTGCGCGTCACGCGTTGCAGCTTGAAACCATTCCCGCCGAATATCTTCCGAATGCCGATCTTGACGGCGACGGAAGAATTACCATTGCGGATGCGATCATCGCCCTCAGGCTCACGCTCGGCATTGCATAAGCTCAGTATATGAGCGTTGCATTGCATAAGCGCGGTATATGAGCGTTGCATTGCATAAGCGCGGTTTATGAGCGTTGCATTGCATAAGCGCAATTTATGAGCGTTGCATTGCATAAGCACAGTTTATGAGCGTTGCATTGCATAAGCGCTATATATAAGCGCAATCGATAACTTACGGGATGAACGGTGCGGACAAAATCCGTGCCGTTCATTTTATTTGCTTGCTTTTATCCCGAATTTATGATAGCATTTTCCGCAAGGCGTACTGTCGGCAGGTCTGCATTATGCCGAAATAAAAATCAATTACGGAAATGTATTTATGGAAATAAACACTGAATTGAACCCCACGCCGCATTCCGAGCGGAATCACGGCATTGAGCTTCTGCGGATTTTTGCAATGCTGCTTGCGGCGGTGCTGCATATTTTAAAAAAAGGCGGTGTTATCACTGCCTCCGAGGGGAACCTTGCTGCATATTCGACAGTTTGGCTGCTGGAAGCCGCCGCATACTGCGCCGTGAATTGTTATGCGCTCATCAGCGGCTATGTCGGTTATTCGGACAGGCCGAAGCCTCTGCGTCTTGCCCGCTGCATTGAACTTTGGCTTCAGGTTGTTTTTTATTCGGTGATAATTACAACGGTTTATTGCATCGCGGGCGTCGGTTCCGTCGGCGTTTCGGATTTTGCGGACGCATTTCTGCCCGTGACTTCAAAACAGTATTGGTATTTCACGGCATATATCGGCATGTTTTTCTTCATTCCGCTGCTGAATGCGCTTGTTCGCAGGCTGAATCGCCGCGCACTTGTTTCGCTCTGCATTATGCTTATTGCGGTTTTCAGTTTGTATGATACGTTTGCTTCCTTTTGGAAAAAAGATCCCCTTGCGCTTGTCGGGGGGCACTCCCCGCTTTGGCTCGGTGTGCTGTATATCTTCGGTGCGGCAATGAAGAAACTTCGCGTTCCCGAAAGCATGTCGTCAAAAAAAGCTCTTTTGATTTACGCCTCCGCTGCCGTGTTCACCGCACTTTTTAAAATCACAGGCGACAGGCTGCTCCGCTTTGTTCCGGGAAGTCTTTTCGTGCGGGACACCTCCCCGACGGTGCTGCTCTGCGCCGCTGCGCTGTTAGTCGCTTTTGCCCGTTTGAAGCCCTGCCGCAAGCTCACCGAATTTGCCGTTTTGTTTGCACCCGCCGCATTCGGCGTTTACCTGCTGCATGTTTCGCCGCTCGTGTTCGAACACGTTATCGGCAATCGTTTTGCCTTTATCGGGCGGCTTCCGTTCCCGCTTATCCCGTTCGCCGTGCTTGCCTCGGCAGGAGTTATCTTGGCTGTCGGACTTACGGCGGACAAAGTGCGCATATTGCTGTTCAAAGCCTTGGGGGTTCCGAAGCTGTGCCGAAAAGCCGAAAACTCCATACGCAGGCTGTGGATGCATGTTGTTGATGCTGCTGCAAACAGGGAATAATCAAACAGCGGCCTGATTGACTTTGCGCACGGGCAAAATATGATTTCTGCATTTTTGCTCGATATGTACCGTTATGTTGACTATAACAGCAAGCGGCTGCCCGCAACGGGCAGCCGCTTGCCTTATCAGGGAAAAATTACCTGCGCTAAACAGGCAAACTACCTGAGATTATTCAATAACGCTGGAAACAACGCCGGAAGCAACGGTTCTGCCGCCTTCACGGATAGCGAAGCGAAGACCTGCATCCATTGCGATGGGAGTGATGAGTTCGATTTCCATGCGAATGTTGTCGCCGGGCATAACCATTTCAACACCCTCGGGGAGTTTGATAACACCGGTAACGTCGGTGGTCCTGAAATAGAACTGGGGACGATAGCCGGAGAAGAAGGGGGTATGACGGCCGCCTTCTTCCTTGGTCAGAACGTAAACCTCGGAATTGAAGTGAGTGTGGGGGTGGATGGAACCGGGCTTTGCCAGAACCTGACCACGCTCAACCTCGGACCTCTGGATACCGCGGAGAAGAGCACCGATGTTGTCGCCTGCGATCGCCTGATCGAGGAGCTTACGGAACATCTCAACGCCGGTAACAACGGTCTGCTTGGTTTCGCGGAGACCGACGATCTGAACGGGATCGTTTACCTTTACAACACCGCGCTCAACACGACCGGTTGCAACGGTGCCGCGGCCGGTGATGGTGAATACGTCCTCAACGGGCATAAGGAAGGGCTTGTCGGAAGCACGCTCGGGCTCGGGAATGTACTGGTCAACAGCATCCATAAGCTCGAAAATGCACTGGCACTCGGGGGTTTCCTTTGCGATCTTGCCTGCCGTGAGTGCTTCGAGAGCACGCAGAGCGGAACCCCTGATGATGGGGATCTCGTCGCCGGGGAAGTCGTAGCTGGAGAGCAGCTCACGGATTTCCATTTCAACAAGCTCAAGGAGCTCTTCGTCGTCAACCTGGTCAACCTTGTTCATGAAAACAACGATGTAGGGAACACCGACCTGACGAGCGAGCAGGATGTGCTCACGGGTCTGGGGCATGGGGCCGTCCGCTGCGGAAACAACGAGGATCGCGCCGTCCATCTGTGCTGCACCGGTGATCATGTTCTTAACATAGTCAGCGTGGCCGGGGCAGTCAACGTGTGCATAGTGACGGTGATCGGTCTCGTATTCAACGTGAGCGGTGTTGATGGTTATACCACGGGCTTTCTCTTCGGGAGCCTTGTCGATTTCATCGTAACGCATTGCTGCAGCCTGGCCCTGCTGAGAGAGAGCCATGGTGATTGCAGCGGTGAGGGTGGTCTTGCCATGGTCAACGTGACCGATGGTGCCGATGTTTACATGGGGTTTGGTTCTTTCGAACTTCTGCTTTGCCATTGTGAATTCCTCCTGATGGATTTAATAGTTTATTCTCTCAAATAATTATATCCCAATTGCATCGCTTTTGCAATAAGGGGATGTCGGTGTATCACGGTGCTCCGACAGATATATTCTCGCAAAGTCGGGATTTTTCGGCGAGACCGGCTGAATAAGCCCTTTTGCCGCTGTCGGAAGCTCCGATGTTACTGGTAGATAATGCCAAGGATTTTGTCAACAAGGTTCTTGGCAACCTCTTCATAGTGGTCGAAATGCATTGTGAAGCTTCCGCGGCCCTGCGTTCTTGAACGCAGATCCGTTGCATAGCCGAACATTTCGCTGAGGGGACAAAGCGCATTGATGCACTGCTGACCTCCCGCGCGCATTTCAACCCCGTCGATTCTGCCGCGCCGCGCCGTGATATTGCCCATAACATCGCCCAAGAACTCATCCGGAACGACAATTTCGCACTTCATGAACGGTTCAAGCAGCACGGAGCCGCCTTTTTCACACGCTTCGCGGAACGCGAGACTTCCCGCAATTTTGTATGCAAGTTCGCATGATTCAAGCTCGTTCACGCTGCCGTCAACAAGCTTTGCGGAAAAATCAACGACTTCGTATCCGCCCAGCGAACCGCTGCGCGATGCCTCGCGAATGCCTTCTTCAACAGCCTTAACGTATTCAGGCGGAAGTACGGAAGGCGGAACGGCGTTTTCGAACACAAACCCGCTGCCGGGCGCGCCGGGCGCAAACTCAACGGCACAGTGGCCGTAAACGCCCTTGCCCGCATTCTGTCGGATGTAGCTGCCGACGGTGCGAACGGTTTTTGTGATGCTTTCGCGATATGCAACCTGCGGTTTGCCCACACGGCACTCGACTTTGAACTCACGAATGAGTCTGTCAACGATTATGTCAAGATGCAGCTCGCCCATGCCCGCAAGGATCGTCTGCCCTGTTTCCTCGTCCGAATAGGAACGGAAAGTGGGATCCTCCTCTGCAAGCTTTGCAAGCGCATCGCTGAGTTTTTGCTGACCTGCCTTTGTTTTTGATTCGATGGCGATACGAATCACCGGCTCCGGAAAATCCATTGATTCCATGAGCAGCGGTTTGCCTTCGCTGCAAAGCGTTTCGCCCGTGACCGTCTCGCGAAGTCCGACAAATGCGGCAATATCGCCGGCATAAACTTCGTCAAGCTCGGTGCGGCTGTCCGCATGCATGAGCAAAAGCTTTGTTACACGTTCGCGCTTGCCCTTGTTTGCATTGTACACAACGGAACCCACTTTGAGCGAACCCGCATAAACTCTGCAAAATGCAAGCTTGCCGACGAATGAATCGGTAACGATTTTGAACGCCAGCGCAGCGAACGGTGCGGAATCATCCGCCGTGACCTCGATCGTTTTTTTGCCGTCCCTGCTCGTTGCCTCAATGGGAGGAAGATCCAAGGGACTCGGCAGATAATCAACGATCGCGTCCATAAGGGGCTGAACGCCCTTGTTGCGATAAGATGAACCGCAGCAGGTCGGAACGGCGTTGTTGTTGATGGTTGCGGATCTTATGGCACTGCGAAGCAGATCCTCGGGGATGGGCTCACCCGCAAGGTAAAGCTCCATCAGTTCGTCGCTTTCATCGGCAACGGCTTCTATCAAAGCGGTGCGGTATTGCTCCGCTTTTTCAAGATACTCCGAAGGTATCGGCTCATTGCGAATGTCAAACCCGTCATCGTCGTAATAGACCTCTGCGCACATGCGCACAAGGTCGATAACGCCGCGGAAATCTGCTTCACTGCCGATAGGAAGCTGCAGCGCGACGGGGTTTGCTCCCAAACGCTCGCGCATCATGTCCATGACGTTAAAGAAATCAGCACCGACGATGTCCATTTTGTTGACATAGGCAATGCGGGGAACATGGTAGCGTTCCGCCTGATGCCAAACAGTCTCGCTCTGGGACTCAACGCCGCCCTTTGCACAGAATACCGCAACCGCACCGTCAAGCACGCGCAGGGAGCGTTCGACTTCAACAGTGAAATCAACATGCCCCGGTGTGTCAATGATGTTTATGCGGCAATCGTGCCAATAGGTGGTTGTTGCGGCGGAGGTGATGGTGATGCCGCGTTCGCGCTCCTGTTCCATGTAGTCCATGGTGGCTGCGCCCTCGTGAACTTCGCCCGCGCGGTGAATTTTGCCCGTATAGAGCAGAATGCGCTCGGTCGTTGTTGTTTTGCCCGCGTCAATATGAGCCATGATGCCGATGTTGCGCGTCATCTCAAGGGGTGTTTTGCGAGGCATTGCCGAATCCTCCTTTCCGCATTGTTGAAAATTTCCGAAATAAGTTTATGCAGTTTTTGGATTTTTAAACGAAATCCGAAAAACGGCAGCGGTTTTGATGTTTCCGAAAACGGAAAATCAGAACCTGAAGTGTGCGAAAGCCTTGTTCGCTTCTGCCATCTTGTGAACATCCTCTTTCTTTTTGAAAGCGGAGCCCTGCTGATTGCAGGCATCAAGAATTTCGCCGGCGAGCCTTTCCTGCATGGTGCGCTCGCTCCTTGCGCGTGCATAAAGCACGATCCAGCGCAGACCGAGAGTCTGGCGGCGTTCCGCACGGATTTCGAGGGGAACCTGATAGGTGGAACCGCCGATACGGCGAGCCTTGACTTCCAGAACGGGCATGACGTTGTTCATTGCTTCCTGGAATACTTCAAGAGGCTCACGGCCGGTCTTTTCACGAATGATATCGAAAGCACCGTAGCAGGCCTTCTGAGCCGTGCCGCGTTTGCCGTCGAGCATAACCTGGTTGATGAGCTTGGTTACGAGCTTGCCGCCGTAAATAGGATCATCAAGAACTTCCCTCTTGGGAACAAAACCTCTCCTGGGCATAGTTTACCTCCTTACTTCTTGGGACGCTTCGCGCCGTAACGGCTGCGAGCCTGCATACGCTTTGCAACGCCTGCGGTATCGAGTGCACCGCGGATGATGTGGTAGCGAACACCGGGAAGATCCTTAACCCTGCCGCCCCTGATAAGAACGACGGAGTGCTCCTGAAGGTTGTGGCCGATACCGGGGATGTAAGCGGTACCCTCGAGACCGTCGGTAAGGCGGATACGGGCAATCTTACGGAGTGCGGAGTTCGGCTTTTTGGGAGTCATGGTACGAACAGCGGTGCAAACGCCGCGGCGCTGAGGGCACTGCTTCAGAATCGGGGAATTGGACTTGTATTCGACCTTTTCCCTGCTCTTTCTGACCAACTGGTTAATAGTGGGCATGAAAGTTTCTCCTTAACTAAAATAAAATTTTTATTTTTATATAAAGAAAACCCCTTGCAACCCCTTGAAAGGAGTATTTTCCATACAAAAATCGCATAGTATGTCAGCTTAAAAACACACTGAGCGTATTATATCATCCATTCAAGGCATTGTCAAGTATATTTGCCCTTTTTTATTGAAAATTTTTGAAAAAATCGGTTTCTTCAAATTATATCATTCCGAAATTCGGCTTCGGGCATAAAAATCGACTCGACAAACTTCTGCAACGCAGCGTCTGCGAGTCGATTGTGTTCCGTTACTCTTTCGGCGACGGCATCATTCTTCGGAACAATGCAGCAAGGCGCTCTGCCGCCGATTCACGCTTATCCTATTTTATGATAAACTCATATCCTGCGCCGATCGGTTCCGGATCCTGTGTTGAGTTTTCATCCGTCTGTTGCAGCGAAAACGTCGCCTGAGCAGCCGCTATTATCACCGTTTCTCCCTGCGGCGTCACGGCGAAAAATGCTCTGTCAATACTCGGACCTTCAACAATCGTGCCGTTCGGGAAGGGGTGGATATTCTGAAACGCCTTTCGAATTTCATCTTCAACATTCAGGCTGTCGAATCTTGCGCTGTCCGCCTCCATCTTATCGAAAGAATCCAAATCCCCAAGGCTAAACGAAACAAGCATACCCCTTGAGTTGACGCGAACGGCGACATATGCCCTTGTTTCAATGCCGTTCAGTTTCCTGCAAAAAAAGTACTGGTAAAGATCCAATGCCGCGCCGCTCTCGTCTCCAAGAGGCACAACGCTCACCGTGGGCTCACCGCATTCTTCAAGGTTCACGAAGTTTGCGGCGCATTCCCTTGCAACCTCTTCGGCGCGTTCCCGCGCATTTCTCAACTCCGATGCCGCACTTTCTTTTTTATAGAAAGACTCTGTTTGGAAATTGATTCCAACAAGTTTCCCGTTTTCGGAATTAATCCCGAATTCATAACAGTTATCCCCCGTATAGTAATGCGTGATATATGAATTTCCCATTCTATACTCCGAGCCTCTGTATGTCCCTGTGTAAGTTTCTCCGCCATAGGTCACGGAAGCTTTTGCCGGCGCATCGGATGCTTTAAAGCTTGACCCGCCCCATTGCGACATCAGCTCGCCCTCATAAACGGCTGTATCCGCGCTGTCCTTGCTTTGCAGTCCACCGTTTGCGGAGCTGAAAAGATAACATTTCGGCTGCGTTTTTTCCAAGTCTTGCGGTTGATTCACCGCTTGTTTTTCACTGCCTCCGGTGCAGGCAAAGGTGTTCAGCACCAAAAGTGCGGCCAAAAGAATCATCGCGATTTTTTTCATATTCTTTCCTTCCTTTCTTACCAGTTCAGTGTTAATGTGCCGTCTCCGCCGATAACGGCAAGTTGACTCATATTAAGCAGCATATCCGAGCAATCAACGTTCCTCGCTGCATAATACACATTTTTCCCGGATTGCATTGTTGTTTGTGCAAACCTATCGGCAAATTTATTGCAATCTGATACATCGGAATATCGAAATTTATAAAAACGCGTCTTGTTTCATAGGCGTCATCACAACCTGTACGGAGGTAGTCGTTCGTGTAATAGTTTGCGCTCGGGTATTTCTTTGATATATACGTATCTTCGGAAAAGACGACGCATTCATACAAGCCATCCGTCCGGAGATATGTTTCTGTGTTCGTGCCTCACAACTCGCAAAGCTCCCGAACTATACCCGGCTCTGCAGGTTTCTCACCTGAAACACTCATCGGAATAAGCAACAACCGGAAGAACGTTATCAATATCAAAAGATAAGATAAAGTTCTTTTTAACTTTCGCACAAGTTACCTCCTTTAATGCTGCATATTAAAATTTAAGTACACTGCATAGGGCCGAACTTTTGTTCTTTTGCATACTGTGTATCTTATGCTGATATTATACAGGATTTCAATATCGCTGTCAACGGTATTCCCAATGTTTTTTCGAAAAAAACACGCATTTTTGAACGACTTTCATTCAAACATATTTAATTCGCAAAATCGTCACTTTCCCGACACACAACAACAAAAGGCTCAATATCAACCCTCGGAAGAAAGAATCCGCCGTTGATATTGAGCCTTGCCTGTTTCCGGAACGTTGAGTACGTCTCGGTGATTAAGTTTTATTTCTTTTTGGAAGTTTCGGAACGAATATCGTCAAGCAGCTCCCTCTGCCCTCTTCCGGTCAGAATGCCGCTTTCAAGGGGTTTGTCGGTGAAGGTATATCGAATGCCGTTTTCGCTCCCGTGAACAGGGAACCAACCCAGCTTTGTGAGCGCAGAAAGCTTTGCAATGCGGGAAGCACGGGTATTCATTCTGCGTTCAACACGCTTGGTGTAAGAGATCCGAAGCAAACTTTCGGCGATGATACCGATAAAAACAAACATCAGGAAAAACAGGAAGGGGATCGCTGCGCCGAGCCGCGCAAGAGCTGCGCGAACAGGTTCGATTATCGTCAGCACAAGCCCCGCTGCCGCGAACACAACGCCGACAATTATCGGTACAAAATACGACTGCATGAGCAGACTGCGGCATTTGCGGCAGGCAGGAAGCTGCACGGGTATGAGCATGGCTGTGCTGCGCTTGTATTTTTTATTGCTTTTTTCATCCAAGTAATCAACCGTCGGATGATCGTGCCCCATGCTGAGCTGCGCAAAAAACTCGGGCTTTCCCTTTTCACTGCCCTTGCAAAGCATACATTCAGGTTCATCAAGGAAACTTTCAATGCCGTCCTCCGGCAGAGCAGCGGCAATATAGCCTATATCCTCAATAAGAGCCTCCTGCTGCTCCGAATCAAGCTTTGAAGCGAAGCAGTCCGCACAGTTTTTCATGTTCAGCGCGGCGCAGTAGGGTGTGCCGTGAAGCTTGCACTCGGTTTTTGTATATGATTCAGCCATTTTTAAGCTTCCTTTCGAATAAACTTTTCCGAATACATTCTACCGCTTTTTTCCCCGCACGTCAAGCCCGCTCGGAGCGATTTAAAAGGAGTTTTCAACTGTTTGGTCTGCCGATATGCGAACGCAATATGCCTCGGATGATTCCTGGCATTTACGATAGATTTCGAAACCGCTCGGGCATTGCACGCGGCAAATGCAAACACGGCAGCCCTTGGCGGCAGTTTTCTGCCGTTTGTCGGGTGCCGTGTTTTTAAACTGTAAAGTTATTCCGAGTTAAGCTGCTGCACGAGTGGTCGGCTGCGGTGCTTATTCGGCATTGCCCGCTGCTGCCGGGTTATCGGACTCGGGCTTTACCTCAACTTCGACATTGCGATAACGTTTCATGCCGACGCCTGCGGGTATGAGCTTGCCGATGATGACATTCTCCTTCAGGCCGACCAACGGGTCAACCTTGCCCTTGATTGCAGCTTCGGTAAGCACGCGGGTCGTCTCCTGGAAGCTTGCGGCGGAGAGGAATGAGTCGGTTGCAAGCGATGCTTTGGTGATGCCGAGCAGCTTACGCTTTGCGGTTGCGGGAACGCCGCCCACCGCAACAACGCTGTCGTTCGTCTGTTCGAACTTGAAAATATCGATAAGCTCGCCGGGCAGCAGATCCGTGTCGCCCGAATCTTCGACCTGAACCTTGCGGAGCATCTGGCGAATGATAACTTCGATGTGCTTATCGGAAATTTCAACGCCCTGGCTGCGGTAAACAGCCTGAACTTCGCGGAGCATATAAGCCTGAACGCCCTTTACGCCCTTGATTTTGAGGATATCATGCGGGTTGATTGAACCTTCGGTCAAAGTGTCGCCCGCTTCAACGAAATCGCCGGTTTCAACCTTGCGCTTTGAGCCGAACGGAATGAGATACTTCTCGATTTCGCCGTCCTCGCCGGAAATAATTGCTTCGGTCTTTTTGCCGTCCGTCTTGATTTCCACCGAGCCGGAGAGTTCCGTGATAACCGCAAGACCCTTGGGCTTGCGTGCTTCGAAAATTTCCTCAACACGGGGAAGACCCTGAGTGATGTCGTCGGCGGTTGCAACGCCGCCGGTGTGGAATGTACGCATGGTGAGCTGCGTACCGGGTTCGCCGATCGCCTGTGCTGCAATGATGCCGACGGCTTCGCCGATGGTAACGGGCTGTCCCGTTGCGCAGTTGCGGCCGTAGCACTTTGCGCAGACGCCGTGTTCGCTGCGGCAGGTGAAGACCGTGCGGCACTTGACGCCGGTGATGCCTGCTTTAACGATGCGGTCACGAATATCGAACGTTATCATTTCGTTTTTGCCGACGATGAGCTCGTTCGTTTCGGGATCGCGAACCTCCGCTGCGGTGAACCTGCCGAGAATACGGTCGCCGAGAGGTTCAAGGGGACGGTCGCCGTCGCCGATGGTTTCAAGAATCATGCCGTCAATCGCCATGCCGCGTTCCGCAAAGCAGTCCTCTTCGCGAACGATGACGTTGTGAGAAACGTCAACAAGGCGTCTCGTAAGGTAACCGGAGTCCGCGGTGCGGAGTGCGGTATCGGCAAGACCTTTGCGCGCACCGTGGGAACTGATGAAGAACTCAAGAACGGAGAGGCCTTCACGGAAGTTTGCACGAATCGGAACCTCGATGATCTGTCCGCGCGGGTCCGCCATGAGGCCGCGCATACCGGCAAGCTGACGAATCTGGTTGGTTGAACCGCGCGCACCGGAGTTTGCCATCATGAAGATGGGGTTAATCGGGCTGAGTCGCTTCATCAATGCGTCGGTAACAAGGCTTTCCGTTTCCTTCCAAACTTCGATGACCTTTTTGCGGCGGTTTTCTGCGGAAAGCAGACCCATGCGGTAAAGGTTGTCAATCTGTCCGCACTGTTCATCGGCGGCTTCAAGGAAATTGTGCTTTTCCTCCGGAACGGTGATATCGCAGAAGCCGACAGTGACGCCGCCGCGGGTGGAGTATTTGTAGCCGAGAGCCTTTATGCTGTCCGCAACTTCGCTTGTGACCGTGGGGCCGTGTTTGCGGAAGCAGTGGTCGATAATGTTGCCGAGATCCTTCTTTACAACAAGTTTATCAACCTCAAGCTTGAACATATCGTCCAGAGTCTCGCGCTTTACATAACCGAGATCCTGCGGTATTGCGTGGTTGAAGATGACCCTGCCGATTGAGGTGGATACGATCCTGCGGTAAATCTTGCCTTCAAACTCGCGTTCAAGGCGAATCTTTGCAAGCGCATGGAGCGAAAGCTCGCCCGTTTGATACGCCATGATCGCCTCGTTTTCGCTTGAGAACGCCTTTCCCTCGCCGTTGAACATGCGGATAAGGCGGGAATCGTCAAGATATTCGCGGAGGGCTTCCTCGTCAACCGCGGGAACCTCGCGGATTGCCCTTGCAACAAGATCCTCGATTATTGTCTTGCTGCGCAGCGCATATACCCTGTGAATGACCTCATCGGTGACGTATTCATCAACAAAGCTGTTGTCCTTGATGATAGCCTTGAGCGTTGTGCGGATTTCGGAATCGTACAGCTCATCGCAGCGCATCGTGAGGTAGTAGCAGCCCATAACCATATCCTGTGAGGGGCTGACCACGGGCTTGCCGTCCTGCGGCTTGAGGATGTTGTTTGCCGCAAGCATAAGGAAACGGGCTTCGGCCTGAGCTTCGACCGAAAGGGGCACATGAACCGCCATCTGGTCGCCGTCAAAGTCCGCATTGTATGCGGTGCAGACAAGGGGATGAAGCTTTATCGCCCTGCCTTCAACCAGAACGGGTTCAAATGCCTGAATGCCGAGCCTGTGCAGCGTGGGTGCACGGTTGAGAAGAACGGGATGATCCTTTATAACGTCTTCGAGCACATCCCAAACCTCGGGCTTCACGCGCTCAACCATGCGCTTTGCGGACTTGATATTGTGGGCATAGCCAAGCTCATTGAGCTTTTTCATGACAAAGGGCTTGAACAGCTCCAATGCCATCTCTTTGGGAAGACCGCACTGGTACATCTTGAGTTCGGGACCCACGACGATAACGGAACGGCCGGAATAGTCAACACGTTTGCCGAGCAGGTTCTGGCGGAAACGTCCCTGTTTGCCGCGCAGCATGTCGGAAAGGGACTTCAGCGGGCGGTTGCCGGGACCCGTTACCGGGCGCCCGCGCCTGCCGTTGTCGATAAGTGCATCCACGGCTTCCTGAAGCATGCGCTTTTCGTTGCGAACAATGATGTCCGGTGCGCGCAGCTCAAGCAGCCTTTTAAGGCGGTTGTTGCGGTTGATGACCCTTCGGTAAAGGTCGTTAAGGTCGCTTGTCGCAAACCTTCCGCCGTCCAGCTGAACCATGGGGCGGATTTCCGGCGGAATAACCGGAACAACATCCATTATGATCCATTCGGGCTTGTTTCCGCTCTTTATGAAAGCTTCGATGACTTCAAGGCGTTTAATCGCATTCACGCGCTTCTGTCCGCCGGAATTTGCGATTTCTTCACGAAGCTCTTTTTCGGTTTTTTCAAGATCGAGCTGCTGCAAAAGCTCCTTTATGGCCTCTGCACCCATGCCCGCTTTGAAGCTCTTTGCGCCGTAATCACGCTGCGCCTGACGGTATTCAACATCGGTGAGCAGCTGCTTGTATTCAAGCGGGGTGTCACCGGGATCGGTAACGACGAATGCGACGAAGTAAAGTACCTTTTCCAGATTGCGGGGGGACATGTCCAGCAGCATTTTCATGCGGCATGGTATGCCTTTGAAGTACCAGATATGGGATACGGGAGCCGCAAGTTCGATATGGCCCATGCGCTCTCTGCGCACCTTTGCTCTCGTAACTTCAACACCGCACTTTTCGCAGACAACGCCCTTGTAGCGCACCCGCTTATATCGTCCGCAGTGGCATTCCCAGTCCTTCGTCGGTCCGAAAATACGTTCGCAGAAGAGGCCGTCCGCCTCGGGTTTAAGGCTCCTGTAGTTTATGGTTTCGGGTTTTTTAACTTCACCGTGGGACCATTCTCTGATCTTTTCGGGGGATGCAAGACCGATTCGGATTGCATCGAAATTTGTCAGTTCAAACAAGTTCTTATCTCCCTTCCGACTTTACTTTATTCCTCGTAGTTACCGTCGGCGTCCTCGAAGGTGAAGCCGTCGAATTCATCATGCTCGTCTTCCTCATAGCTGTCGTCGTCATCCTCCTCACCGTCGTCGTCGATGAAGTTAAAGTCATCGACATCATCGTCTCTGAGCATGCCGCCGGGTGCATCTTCATAACCGGCAATATTGACGCCCAACTCTCTTACATCGTCATCGTCCGTAAGCTCTCCGATAACGATTTCTTCATTATTTTCGGACAGAACCTTGATATCAAGACCAAGGGACTGCAATTCTTTGATAAGAACCTTAAAGCTCTCGGGAACGCCGGGCTCGGGAACGTTTTCGCCGTTGACAATGGCTTCGTAGGTTTTTACGCGGCCCACGACGTCATCGCTCTTGACGGTCAGGATCTCCTGAAGGGTGTTTGCCGCACCGTATGCTTCAAGTGCCCAGACTTCCATTTCGCCGAAACGCTGTCCGCCGAACTGTGCCTTGCCGCCGAGAGGCTGCTGAGTGACCAGTGAGTACGGACCCGTGCTTCTTGCATGGATCTTGTCGTCAACAAGGTGGTGCAGCTTAAGGTAGTACATATATCCGACGGAAACACGGTTCTCAAAGGGTTCACCGCTGCGGCCGTCGTAAAGCACGGTCTTTCCGTCCTCGTGTTTGTATGCCTCGCGGAATTTTTCACCGACAACGGGGTCGGAGTCCGCAAGTTCAATCAGCTTCAGCACGTCGCCCGCAGTCATTTTCATAAGATCCTGCATGGGCTTGTTGGACTTGTTTGACATTGCAAGCAGCATTTTGATATCGTCCTCGCCCGCACCGTCAAGAACGGGAGTTGCGACCTTCATGTTAAGTCCCTTTGCTGCCTTGCCGAGATGCAGCTCGAGGATCTGGCCGATGTTCATACGCGACGGAACGCCCATCGGGTTCAGAACTATCTGAAGCGGAGTGCCGTCGGGCAGGAAGGGCATATCCTCTTCGGGAAGGATTCTTGAAATAACACCCTTGTTGCCGTGGCGGCCCGCCATCTTGTCGCCGACGGAGATTTTGCGCTTCTGTGCAATATAAACGCGGACAAGTTCATGAACGCCGGGGGAGAGTTCGTCCTTGTTTTCGCGGCTGAAAATGCGAACGTCAACAACAACGCCGCCCTCGCCGTGCGGAACGCGCAGGGAGGTGTCGCGAACCTCGCGCGCCTTTTCGCCGAAAATTGCCCTGAGCAGGCGTTCCTCGGCGGTGAGCTCCGTCTCGCCCTTGGGCGTGACTTTGCCGACAAGGATGTCGCCGGAATGAACCTCCGCACCGATTCGGATGATGCCGCGTTCGTCAAGATCCTTCAGTGCCTCTTCGCCGACGTTGGGGATATCGCGCGTGATCTCTTCCGCACCGAGCTGCTTTGTGTCGCGTGCCTCGGTTTCGTGTTCTTCGATATGGAGTGACGTGTAAACATCGTCGCGAACAAGCTGTTCGCTGATAAGAACTGCGTCCTCGTAGTTGTAGCCCTCCCAAGTCATGAACCCGATGAGAATGTTCTTGCCGAGAGCAATTTCGCCGTCCTTGGTGGATGCGCCGTCTGCAATGACCGCACCTTTTTCAAGATGTTCGCCGACGTCAACAACGGGGCGCTGGTTGATGCAGGTGCCCTGGTTGGAGCGTTTGAACTTGATGAGGCGATAGGTATGCAGGCTTCTGTCGGAATCGGATTCAACAACGACTTTATCTGCCGAAACATGGCGAACAACGCCCGCTTCTTCGTTAAGAACAAGAACGCCGCTGTCGTATGCCGCCTTGTATTCCATGCCCGTGCCGACAGCCGGAGATTCGGTCACAAGCAGGGGAACCGCCTGACGCTGCATGTTGGAGCCCATCAGGGCGCGGTTTGCGTCGTCGTTTTCGAGGAAGGGGATCATTGCCGTTGCAACCGAAACGAGCTGCTTTGCGGAAACGTCCATATAGTCGATATCGGTGCTGCGCACCTCGATGATCTGATCCAGCCTGCGTGCAACGACACGCTCCTTTTCGAACCAAACTCTGCCGTCCTCGCCGCGGACGGTGGGTTCGTTTGCCTGGGCAATGATTTTGCCGTTTTCCTCGGTTGCGGTGAGGTAAACGATCTCGTCAAGGATGCAGTGGTTCTCCTTGTCGATTTTGCGGTAGGGAGCTTCGATGAAGCCGTATTTATTTATTCTTGCATAGGTTGCAAGGGAGTTGATAAGACCGATATTCGGGCCTTCGGGCGTCTCGATAGGGCACATTCTGCCGTAATGAGAATAGTGAACGTCGCGAACTTCGAACGTTGCACGGTCGCGGTTCAAACCGCCGGGGCCGAGAGCGGAAAGCCTGCGCTTATGGGTCAGCTCCGCAAGCGGGTTCGTCTGATCCATGAACTGGGACATCTGGGACGAACCGAAAAACTCTTTGACGGCCGCCGTTACCGGGCGAATATTGATAAGGTTTATCGGCATTGTGCTTTCAACGTCCTGAATGGACATGCGCTCGCGAACAACGCGCTCAAGCCTTGTGAAGCCGACGCGGATCTGGTTCTGGAGCAGCTCGCCGACGGAACGAATGCGGCGGTTGCCGAGGTGGTCGATATCGTCGCAGAAGCCGATGCCGTAGGGCAGACCCATAAGGTAACTCACGGAGGCGATCATATCTGCGGGCAGAATATGCCTCGGGCTGAGTTCAAGCACGTTGTCGTGCAGAAGTTTTTTGAATTCGTCGTCGGAAAGAGCCTCTTTTTGAGCCAGCATATCCATCAGCACGGGGTAGTAAACATGTTCGTTGATGCCGACTTCAAGAGGATCAAAGTCAAGATAGCATGCCGCATCGACAAACTGGTTGCCGACAACGCGGATGCGTTTTTCGTTCACGGCGACATACACGCCGAGAACACCCGCGTTCTCGATTCGGAACGCAAGCTCACGGTCGATAAGCTGACCTTCTTCCGCAAGGATCTCTCCCGTGCGGGGGTCAACAACGGTTTCGGCGGCGGTTTTGCCTTCAAGGCGCGCACCAATGCCGAGTTTATAGTTGAATTTGTATCTGCCGACGCGGGCAAGATCGTAGCGCTTGTCAAAGAACAGCGCGGTCATAAGGTTGCGCGCACTCTCTTCGGTGGGCGGTTCGCCCGGACGCTGGCGTTTATATATTTCGATAAGACCCTCAACCGTGTCGTGAGTGGGGTCCTTTTCAAGGGTGTTTTTAAGGCGTTCTTCCTCGCCGAGCAGCTCAAGGATCTGCGCATCGGAGCTGTAACCGAGAGCGCGCAGGAGGGTGGTGACGTGGAGCTTGCGCTGACGGTCGATTTTTGTGTAAAGAATTTCGTTGCTGTCGGTTTCGTATTCAAGCCATGCGCCTCTGTTGGGGATGACCTGAGAATTGAAAAGCCTTCTGCCGACTTTGTCAACGGTTTCGGTATAATATGCGCCGGGCGAGCGAACGAGCTGGCTGACAATGACGCGTTCCGCTCCGTTGATGACGAACGTGCCCTGTTCCGTCATGAGCGGGAAATCGCCCATGAAGACTTCCTGCTGCTTCACGGAACCGGTTTCGGTATTGATAAGCCGCGCGATAACATACAGCGGCGCGCAATAGTTAACATCGCGTTCCTTGCATTCCGCAACGCTGCGCTTGGGTTTTGATTCGTCGATTTTGTAGCCGACAAATTCAAGCACCAACCGCTCCGAAAAGTCCTTAATGGGAGAGATGTCGTCAAGAACTTCGCCCAGACCCTTTTCGATGAATTGACGATATGAATCCTTTTGAACCTCAATAAGGTCGGGCATATCGAGAATTTCGTTGATGCGGGAGAAGCTCATGCGTGTTTTCTTGCCCACGTTTACTTTATGCAACATTGTTTCACCCCTAACCTCTGCGGCTCTCCGCAGAAAACTTGATTGTGTCGTGTCTTACGCATTGTTCGCATTTCGGAATGCCGCATTGAGTGCGGCCGAAGCCCCGCCTGCGGTATTCGCTGCCTGCGCGTTCCTTGGGCTGCCGTTCCGCGCAAAAAATGCGGGATCCACAGCGTTAAACGATGCTTTCGCACATGACGGCGGCGAAAAATTCGTATTTTACCCATAATAATGCAGTATCACAGTTTAACAGGTTGTTGTCAAGATGTCAACCCCGAAATGCGCGGTTTTTCAAATATATTTATATTTAATTAAGCATATGTTGACGTTGTGCATTCGGTTTGTGTATTAAGTTTTGAAAACACTGCGTTTGTTCATTCCGATGCGAAAACGGCATAAAAAAACGGCTCAATGCCGATGGTTCGTGTTCCGAACCGCCCGCATTGAGCCGCTCCGCATTTACGGAATCACTGCTTCACACATTTTTCCGAAATGTATGCATACAGGGATTTTTCCCCGACGTTCGCCGGCTTGCTTTTTTGCAAAAAGCGGATAAGCAGGGCAGTGAGCATCCACCCGAGCATTGTGCCCGCAAGGTTGCAGATTATATCCGCCGTATCGATATACCTGAACGAAAACCCCTGTATCGCCGCAATTGCCAATTGCAGCAATTCTGTCGCCGTTCCGAAAGCCGCACCCGCAGCCAACGCGTTTTTCCACGTTGTTTTCTTTCTTATCAACGTGATTAAAACTCCGAACGGAACTGTCATTGCAACATTCCGAATATCATCCGCCGTTATCCCGTCTTTGAACGGAACAAGCACTATGCAGTCGGTAATCTTCCACCCTTCTTCCGCAAATATTGCTCTGATTGTCGGGCTGAACCGTATCGGAAAAACGGTTATCGATGCAGCGCACATCAGGTATACGGTAAACGCCGCTCCGAAAACATATTTCCAAATACTTCCCTTCTTAACGGCAAACGCCGTCAGCCATATTGCCGCAGATAATATCAATATTATAATAAACTCAATAAGGTTCATGTCCGCAAAATCAGTATGTCACGGTGATTTCTCCGTCTCCGGTGTGTTTCCGGTAATCCGAAACAGCCGTTTTCCCGAAACGAGCAATGTCCGCGAACAGTTTTTTAAATTTTAATTCAGTTTCCCATTGCAACCCTTGCCGCAAGCAGTGCATCGGGAATGCCTATGCTTCCGTTTCTGTCCGCATCCGCAAGCCTGAGGGGAAGCTCTCCGCCGAGTTCCGTTGCGCAGCGCATGATGAGCAGTGCGTCCGCCATATTTATCGCTCCGTCCTCATTAACGTCACCCGCAAAGCAGGCGGCTGCGCGGATTCCGTCCGAAAGCTGCATTTCCCTTTCGGTTGAAAGAAGCTGACCGTCCGCATACCAGCCGAGGAAGCCGTCGTTTTCGATCAGGTTCCCGTTTTCGTCGTATCGAACGCCCTGCGCGATCAGTGCATAGCTTCCGTCCCTGCCGTAAAGTCCCGCGCCGCCGTTTCCGAGCGTGTTCAGCATGACCGGAGCGGAAAAGCTCTTGGGCTGAACGGCAACATTCCCGCTGTGATATGTGCGAAGGTCGATGATGTTCAGGTTCGGGCAATTCAGCGCGGAAATGTCAAAGCATTCATTCTGATCGCCGAATTCAAGGCACTCAAGGTTTGCGCAGCCGTCAAGGTTCACCGCCGTAATATGCGTTTGACCCGGCACCGGGGAGTAAACATTCGTTACCGATGTTCCGGACAAATCGAAAACGCCGCAGAAGCGGGGGCGAAAATCCCAAACCGGGGAAGTGCGCAAAATGCTTCCCATTGCATCGGGGTTAAAGTCGAACCAACGGATGACACCGTCCTCAATGCCGACACAGGGACTTTCCGAAAAGTTGCTGACAGTGTAGCTTCCGTACACCCCGCCCGCATAATCCGGATGATCGAAGTTATGCCTTCCGTCACCTGCCGACTGGGCAAAAAAAGCCTCCAGCTTTTCCGCATCAACGGAGCTCAGCTCCGTATCCGCCGCCGCAAAGTTCGGGAAAACGCAGGCGAAAAGCATAATTGCACATATCGCCGCAGAGAACAGATGCTTAAGAGTTTTTTTCATGGTTTTCTCCCTTCCGAACCGAATCTCATGCAAAATGCATTAATTTTTTTCGTTCATGCACATTATATCATTTTTTCGGGAGGGTGCAACAGTTAAATCAAATATATTTTTTGTAATCGTTTTCGAATCGCAGAAGCCGCCTCACCTGAATGGAAGGTGGGGAGGGGAACGCAAAGAGGGGGTGTGGAAGGTGGATGGAGGAGTGTGGAAGGGGCGCCGCCGTTGAGCAGCTGACCGCTCGCGGCATGGAGTATCAATCCCCGAAATGGGGGGGCAATAGGGGAACGTGCGAATTGAAATAACAAATCCCGAATATCAATCCCCGCAATGGGGCGTACGCAAGAATTACAACTTAATGTCAACAAACCAAATATTTGACTTAATTCAAAGTTATTTTTATTTATATTAATGCTTTATTTGTATTTCTTATTTTAGTTGCATTGTGCGCATAAGCTGTTATTGTATGTAAATTAAGTGACTGATAAAGGATAAAAAAGGATGCTATAGCTAACAATACAGCCTACAGCATCCCCACCGTGCGTACGAGCAAGCTGCGCAGCTGGTTCCCGTTTTCGCACTTGACTTTTGTCTCCTGCCCTGATATAATCAAGGGGCGATACAGGCAGGTTAATCGCCCCTGGGTTGCTCTTCTCGGCAGTGTTTACGTTAGCTGGTACGCACTGCCGATTTTTTTACTGCGTGATATAACGCATGCAGTCGATGATATCTTTGGCATCAAAGCCCCGAGCACTCATCCACTCGATGAGTCTTGCGATCAATCGCTTCATCTTCATGCTCCTCTCCTCCTCCTGCCAGATTGTGCTTTCCTGAGCACAAATCAATTATACAACAATTGATTGATTCTGTCAAGCATTTAATTGATGAATTTTAAATATATTTATTGATTTCAGAGCTTTGCTGCCGGCACAACGGCTACAAAAAAGCACCTGCCTTTCGGCAGGTGCTTTCCGGAGCAGGACTCCGATGATTTTTCGCCCGCCCTTTGCGGGCGCGTTTTGTTTTAAATCTCGACGCCGAGGATCTCGGCAGCCTTATAAATCACGCTTTCAAAGCTTTCGCCGTCGGCGGCTTCATACTCTTCGAGCATGTCTGCTGCTTCGCAGAGGGCTTTGATCTCTGCTTCGACATCTGCCCAGGTCTGTGCGTTTTTGATGGTCGCTGCGATTTCGTTGATATTTTTCATGTTCTTTGCCTTTCTGGTTTTTTTGGGTTTTCCTTCCCTTTGATGCTTATAATTATACAGTATTCGCACAATAATGTCAAGCGTTTATTTAATGTTTTTAAAGTATATTTTTAATTTCTGAGCTTAATTGCCATTAAGGCAAATAAAAAAGCACCCGCCTTTCGGCAGGTGCTTTCCGGAGCAGGACTCCGACGATTTTTCGCCCGATTTTATCAAGCGAAATTTCGTTTTCATTTGAATCCACACACCTCGTGCCGAAGTCGATAAAAGATCTTTATCAGGATCACCCCCGCAAATGCGGGGAAAGTCAACTTGTCGCACGTGGTGGACTTGACCGGGCCATTGCTGACCACGCATATATGATACCATCGTGCCGGCTGTGCGTCAATACATTTTTATGTACAGGTGGAATATATTAATTTACCGGGCTGTTTTGGTTGGGGTTTAACGTGTTTATGGCATCCAGCACGGCAGACTCGTCGGGGTGGATATATCTTTGGGTTGTCGTTATCGTCGCGTGGCGCATGATGCGCTGGATGACACTTGGGGCTATCCTTGCGCCGACAGCGCAGGCTGTAGCCGTAGTATGACGGCAGGAGTACGGCGTAAGCCTTCGGCATCCGCATCTTGCGATGCAAGCGTAGTATGCCTTGTAAAACGCTTCTTTTTTGCCTGCGCACGTACCGCACAGCATGGGCGAGTCGCCCGCATAGTCTATCAGCGCCTGCACGACGGGCATCAAAAAGTCAGCTATAACGATGGGTTTCTCTTTACGTTCGTTCGTTTTTAAGCCTGCACCGATGATCTGATGACTGTCAAGATGTACCATATCTTTACGGCAGTATATCAGCTCGCCGGGCATCATACCCGTGTAAATCATCAGCAAGATATATCCTGCCCATGTGTCGCCTGCATCGTATCCCCGCCATATAGCACAGATTTCCTCATCTGTAAACGGAGTTCTTTCTTTTTCGTTTCGCGGTGGTAGTGTGATAAATGCCGCCAAATCCCTCTCTGCCCACCCTTGCACAAGGGCAATTTTGTACATATGTCTTAAGATAACTTTTATGTCTCGCGCGCAGTAAAACGTCAAGCCGTCTACCAGCCCTTGCAGGTCTGCTATGGTCACGGCATCGATGCGCGTATAGATCATATCGCCGAGCCGCTTTAGGGCAGTGCGATAGCCGCACTGCTTTGATGCGCTGAGCTGCCTAAATTTTGTCTTTTCGTATTGCTCCCACAAATCGCCAAAAGTTACATGCTTTTTGGGCATGGCTGCATTCGCTAATTGCTGGCAAAATTCCAAAGCTTCACGCTTTGTTTTAAATCCGCCTTTAGTGCGGCGGACCTGCTGCACACGGCCCGTATCCGGATCGCGCTTGATGCCGACGGTCACCTGCGCCGTCCACGTGCTGCCGCGCTTGTACGCCGTGCCGGTGCCGTTGGGACGCGTGCGGGGGCGCGTTTTTTTTGACGCGGACTGGTCCGCGCCGCAGGCTATGCAGTATCGGCCATCAGGCACATCTTTTTTGCACTTTTTGCAGATCATAAATTTTACCCCCGAAAACATTTTATATCTTTTTTTTGCTTTTTGCAACTGCAAATTCGTACCATATATTACCACATGACGTTCAGTGCTGCCGCGTGTATAATCACCCGCGGAGGTGATATATATGGACTATGCAGATTATAGACAATCCCGCGATATGACATGGCGGCTGCTGCTAAAGCACGACGTCACTGCCCTGCCCGTCAGGGTCGGTGCGATATGCCGCGCCGAGGGGCTGACAGTCATCAGTTATCACGATGCGGATCCGCTGATCCGGCAGTACGGGCTGACCGAGCACGCGGCCGAAAACGATGGCTTTACTCTGGGTAAAATCATATTTTATGATAATACCCGCTGCACGCTGGAGCGGCAGCGGTTTACCATCGCGCACGAGCTGGGACACATCATGCTGCATCACAGCGGCAGACTTAAAAATCGCGAGCCCGCCGACGGTGATGCGGCGGTCGAGCAGGCAGCAAACGTCTTCGCTTCGCGTTTACTTGCGCCTGCGTGCGTGCTTTGGGGCTGTGGTGTGCATACCCCGGAGCAGATCGCGGCGCTGTGCAGCATCAGCCTTCCGGCAGCACGCTTCCGCGCTGCCCGCATGGCGGAGCTGTATGATCGCGAGCAGGATTTTTTGATGACCCGCGGGCGGAGCTGTTTTTTGCTGTCGCCGCTTGAACGGCAGGTATATGCAGCTTTTGCCGACTATATTGCGGCACATCGGTGCGGTAGCTGACACGGTCCGCAGCAGCTGCATAAAAGCGTCCCGGAGCACATCCGGGACGCAGTGAAGACGTTTAATCAGCGTCGGTCTCTGTCTCCGCCGTAAATATATTTGCAACCGCGCTGTACAGCTGCCGATCGTCAAAATCGTTAGAGTGCACACGCACTATGACGCGCACATCGGGCATCAGAGGCAGGATTTCCGGCAGGTCATCCTTGCCGATGTTGCCGATGCAGCCGTACTGTGTGACGACATGCAGTGCCGGCTGCCCCTGATAGCTGTACCTGCGCAGTGCGCCGGGGACATATCGGCTGTCAGGATCATCATCCAGCACACCGCCGCCGTCAAAGGCCGCGCGAAGCACCGCCTGCCGGTGCGGTGCCTTAGGATCGTCATTGGGAAACGACACGCCGACAACCTTCACGGCAAAGGCAAACCCGAAGCGCTCATCCGGATCGAGGATCTCGTCCTCACGCAGCGGCGCATCGGCTTTCTGACTGCCGTCCGAGGCGGCTGCGGCTGCTATGATGATGCCCAAAAGTGCGAGCAGTCCGACCAGCCAAAAAGCCGTTTTTGACATCATGACACCCACGACGATGACGACCACCGCCGCAAGACCGCCGAAAATAAGCAAAGCTTTTTTGCTGTCGTTCATATATTTCTCCTTTTTATAAATCGTCAGTGTTGCCGCCGTCCGCGAGAACCTGAGCGATTTTTTCGATCGCCGCTATCCTGTCCGATGACATTTTTAACTTTGTTGTTTTCCCATCTCTGTGAAAAACAATCATATCATCAACGGTGACATCCGCTGTCTGTCCGTCCGTCTCGCGCGGCGGCGTTACTATATCCGTCTCTCCGCGCAGATACTCGGGCGTGGTACCCAGATCGGCCGCGATTGTTTGTAGGTATTCTTCGGGCATTGTTAAACCCTTGTTTTTCACTTCGTTTAAGTAATTTCCTGCTCTGCCGATAAGTTTGCAGATATAAACAAGAGTTTTCCCTTGTTGTTTTGTCAAATTTATTATTCGTGTCGTGTCCATTTTTGCCTCCAAAATATACTATAGGAATCGCTATAAAAACGCTTGCATTATAGGGAATCCTATAGTATAATAACGATGTCAGATTTTGACAGGCAAAACGCCCGACAAAATTTATACGGTGTGGCAACCTTATTATACCAGTCCGGCGCGATAATGTCAAGAATTGACAATATAAAAATAAAGGGAAAAGGAGAAAAAATGACAGGAACTGAGATAAAAATGAAACTCGTCGAGCAGACGCTGTCCACAGCATGGCTGCGTCGTCGGCTGGAGGATGCCGGCGAGCCCGTGCCGCATACGGTACTGTGCAACATCCTGCGCGGCAGTCGGACAGGCCCGCAGCCGGACCGTGTACTTGCAAAAAGTGAGCAAATCCTTAATGATTACATTTCGAAAATCGGAGGTGACACGCAGTGACAGCGGCATCACAGCTCGACGTCATAAAAAATGACGATCGAATATTTGTTACGGTGGCGGACATTGCGCCGATCCTTAAGGCCGACCCGCTCTACCTGCGCGAGACGGCGCGGCAAGCGCCGGAGGCTCTGGGTTTTCCGGTCTGCGTTGTCGGCAGACGCGTAAAAATCCCGCGCGTGCCTTTCTTGCGTTTTTGCGGGGTTGACGACTAAAAAAATGTGCCCTGCGCCGTGTTTATTACACACGTTCAGATGTTCGGGACCTCCTCCTTATCCGTGCCGCCATGCGTGGCGGTACGGCGCAGGGCATACCCACAAATAAATAAAACGAGAGGTAAAACATGGAAAAGAAACTTGCAACGAAAAAACGTTTGTTCGCGCCGTGCTCACACTGCGTAAATGAGTGCACGGATCAGCCTATACAGGTGCTGATCGTGAAGCCGTACTTCCGTCCGTACGGTGCGACCATCTGCCCTAAATTGCATTCTATGCAGGACATCGTCGGCGGCTGCATCCAGGTGGTCCATGACGGGCTCTTAAAAGATGATGCTATAATAGTTTGCAACGAAAATGGCAAGCGCGGCGGCTATCTGCTGCCGGCAAACCGCGCTTTGCGCGACAGCAGAAGTAAAGTGCAAGACGTAATATGCGGAACGTTCATGGTCGTCGGCACTGCCGGCGAGGATTTTACAAGCCTGACCCCGCAGCAGTTTGCAGACTGGAAGGACAGGTTTTTATATCCCGAAAGGTTTATATATTTCAATGGCAAAATCGTCGCAGTACCTGTCGCCGACGGAAGCGAGGAAGCGGAGGATGAAAAGCATGAGCAAGTGTAATATATATGCCCGCATAACGACGCGGACGCTGGTTGATGCAGCGCGATACTGCTACTCAGCCGGAGGCGGATCCTGCGAAGGCTGTCCGCTTTGCGACATTTTCCCGGGCTGCATCGAGCACGATCTTGCGCTCGAGCTTGCTGACCGTATCGAAGCCCTTTTGAGGTGCGACAAAAAAAGCGCAGCCCCGGAGCCTGAAAATGAAAATGTTTGATTTCTTGTTGGGCTCCGCGACTGTGGTCCATGTCTCCGCCGCGGATGCCCTGATAATGAAAATGGTTGATTTCTTGTTGGGCTCCATTGCGTTTTTATTCGTTTTTTATCATCTTGTGGACTTTATCGTCTGCGACTCTACGGGCGACGAGCCTGAGCAATGGGAATGTTGGGTGCTTACGATAAGCCATTTCATTCTTATCGTCTGTGTAGTAGTATTAATCATCAGGTAATATAAGGAGACACAAAATGACAGTAAATTTTTGGTGCGGATTTGTGGCCTTTATGGCTGTATGTTTCGGGTTTGTTCTGTTTTTCGTACATGACTACACAGGCAGCGAGCCGGAAACAGTGCTTGAATGGATACTAATCGTAGTCGATATTTTGTGCGCTGTCATCGGCACGATATTGGCAATCGTCCTGTAATAAGGAGGTAAAAAATGAATTATTTCGGACTTTTTTTCAGCTTTTTCCTGCCCGGCCTCATCATCGGGATGTGGCTCGGCATGGGCGTGAAAGAAACACGGAGGAAGACAAAATGAAAAGTGAATGGAGGGTTACATGCAACTACATTTGCGGAGGTCTCGTTTACAACGTATACAGGCTGCGGGATCTCGATGAAATTGACCACAGCGGCAACCGTGAGTACGTTGATGACAGGATAATGCGTGCGATCGAGCGCATGATGCAGCGCAAGCTTGACACTGCAACCCCGATAGACATGGTGGCCGCAGCCGACCTGCTGAACGTTGTCAACGAGGTTTTTAAAAATGAGTAGTTCCGGCGGAGCGCACTCAAAAACAAAAAGTCGCACTACGCTTTGTTGGAACTGCCAGCGGGCAGCCGGACCTGTCGCGCAGCGGTGCGAGTGGAGCAAAATCTTCCGACCGGTGCCGGGGTGGATCGCGCTCCCCTCGCCCGTGACTGTGGGTACCGGCGGCGGAAAGCACACGGAAATGGGCTACCACGTGATACGCTGCCCGCAGTTTGTGCCGGATGAGCGCATCAAGAGATGCCCGCAAGCGCAGTGGCATGGCTGCATCGAGGGGGCAACACGACTTTGTGATTCATGCAGATACTACACAACGAACAAAAGCAATTATTAATTTGCTATCGCTGCCGCATGGCGGCAGATAGATTCCCGGTGCGGCAGGTGTTGGCGCACAAAAAAAGACGAAAGGATAACCTTACGGTCATCGCCGCATCGGGACTACATAAGGCAAAAGGAGGACATTATGGCATCAAAAGTGCGGGCTGCATCGTCAGTCATCAGGGACAGCAACTATGTGGTCATCCAGGGGTGGATGATCACGCGCCTGGGGCTAAAAGGCAACGAGTTGATGATATATGCCGTGATATACGGATTTACGCAAAACGGCGAAACGGAATTTGTCGGAAGTATGAAATACTTGGCGGACTGGACTAACTCGACGGTCGAATCCGTGCGAAAGTGCATAAAATCACTCATCGATAAAGGATATATTATAAAGTCACTGGACGGCAGCGGGGTTAACGCTTACAAAGCCGTCCTTTCGGCAGTTTATCCACATGAGGATAAAACTGTGGATAACTCAGGCAACAACATCGAAAGACCTATACAACAAAGTTGTATGCCTATGCAACAAAGTTGTATCGACCATGCAACAAAGTTGTATGATCCATGCAACAAAGTTGTATCGACCATACAACAAAGTTGTATCAATAATTATATTAATAATAATAACATAGATAATAAAGATACACATACACCGCCATGCGGCGGAGAGAGCGCGGATGACGCTTTTGAACGTCTCTGGGCGCTGTATCCGCAGGCACGGAGACAGGGCAAGCAGACCGCAAAGCGGGCTTACATGGCGGCACTTAAGCGCGGCGTGCCGGCGGAGCGCATCGAGGCGGGACTGCGCCGGTATGCAGACTATGTCACGCAGGCGCAGGTCGAAGACCGCTACGTCATGCAGGCTGCGACCTTTTTCCGCGGCGCAAGGTGGGACGACGAGTACAGCACCACAGCGCCGAGGCAGCAGTCACAGCGGGCGCAGCGAGCAAATCCCGCGTTAAATTACAGACAGCGCACATACACGGCTGACCAGCTGCGTGCTATGGGCGTGGATCTCGGTGATGACATGTACGATGACTGACACGATTTACAAAATGAACATTTATTTTTGTTACGAAAGAAATCATGATTGCGGTTGCTATGTTGCGGCTGACACGATAGGCAAAGCAAAAGCTCTTTACGCCAAGTGGGACGGAATGGAAGATTTCACGGAATATCGAGGGTATGTGATGCGCAAGGGCGTTGACGTTCTTGCGGGCGTGTATGATGAAGACTGTCCGGAGCTTGCGCGATGGGGTTAGAGTATTACTGCTTAGAAGAATAAGGAGCAATCAATGACGGCAAAAGATTATCTTAGGCGCATCCGGCAGCTGGATGACGCTGCATCGGCCGCACAGCTGGAGCTGGAGCGCATCGAAAGCACCGTGACACGCGTCACGGCGTGCCACAAACGTTTTTTTGCGGGCAAGGGTACAGATGATGCCGACCGCATGGCAAACGCCGTAGAGAGGCTACAGCGTGCCCGTGAGAGGTGCAATCAAGCGATAGATGACTATGTGGACTATCGCGACCACTGCCGCGAGCTGATGGACATGCTGCAAAGCCCACTGCACCGTGCAGTGCTGATAGGGCGATACATCGCCTACCAGCCGCTGGACAGGCTTGCGGAGACGCTGCACTACTCGGCGCGGCAGATCGCCTATATCCATGGCGGCGCGTTGACCGAGTTTGCAAAGCTCACGGAGGATTAAAGCTTGCATGTTTTTGCATGTTTTTGCAGTTTGTAGTGTGGTATAATGCTACCGTGGGAATTTGCAAAAGAGATTTTCATGTTACCTCCTTTTTCGGCGCGGACGGGCAGGCATGTGCTGTATGTACTGCTGCCCGTCTGCTGCATCGATGGGCGGTGTGCCGGACTTAAATTGCCGGCGGTTGAGGATGGCGGGCAAAAAAAGTTGCGTCCCATATTCAAATTCGTAATAACCTTGTACAAACGCAATAAAAACAAAATGAAAGGAAACAAAGTATGACAAACCAAAGTCGTTCAAAATCCGCTCTCTTTTGGATCGGTTTAATATCCGCGGTGTACACCGCATTTGTCAGTGCCGGTGTTACTGCCGGCGTTGCTATGCCGTGGTATATCGGCGCTGTCGGCGTTGCACTGTCTGCCGTGCTGACATACTGCAACGGCAACAATCCGTCAATCGCGGACAGGTATTAAAAGACATCTCCCGCAGGCCTCTGCCGGCGCCTCGCCGTCATGCACACTTGCGGGCGGTCTGCTTAAAAAATGCGAAAAACATGCAGATATTGCGGCGGCACACATGCGACCAGTGAGACCTGCCCGCAAAAACCTATGGCGCAAAAATATGTGCGCAAAAAAATCCGCCGAGATGTGGATGCTTTCCGCAGCACGGCGGCCTGGACAGCAAAATCCGCCGAAATTCGAGAGCGCGACCTGTACTGCTGCCGCCTGTGTCTTGCCGAGGGCAGGATCACTATGCATGATCTTGGGGTCCATCACATAGTACCGCTCATGGCGGATTTTGATAAAAGACTGGACAACGACAACCTGATTACGCTTTGCGCATCACATCATTCGCAGGCGGATGCGGGACGGATCCCGCCTGCGGAGCTTGCGGCACTGGCAGCACAGCCTGCAATGCTCGGACAAAGCAGCATCCCCCCCGGGGGTAACGCGATCCTCTCACGCAAAATGGCAAGACCGCCGTGCAACCCCGCTGCACACAAAATCCCCGAAATCGATTTTTAACCCGCCCCGCGAAACCGAGGCAGAAAGTTTGCAACCGACATTTATGACGGTTGCAAATGAACCCGCCCCGCGAAACCGAGGCAGAAAGGATGACTGCATGGCACGACCGGCAAAAGCTGTCAGCACGCTGAGCAAAAAATTGTCGAAAGAGGATGCGGCCGCACGCGAAGCGGCGGAAGCTAAAATAAGCACCGGCGAACCGCCGACCCCGCCCGACTACCTGACCGATGCGCAGCGGGAAATTTTTGAGACCGTCTGCACCGATCTGAAAGAAAGCAGCATCCTGTGCAGCATCGATAATTACGTGCTGGCGAATTTTGCGATTGCGGTTGACCGCCTGCAAAACATCGAAAGGTCCATAAACGCGATGCCGGAAAAAATGCTTGAAAAATCGGTCATGGCAGCAAAAGACAGATATACAAAGGATTTTTTCCGCGGGTGCAGTGAGCTGTGTTTGAGCCCGCAAAGCAGGGCAAAAATGGCACTTGCAAACGCAAATGCCGAAAAAGAAAAGAGCAATCCGCTGCTAAAGATCATCGAGGGGCTGAATGATGACGGCGAAGACCAGCAAGAGCTTTGAGCGGGCCCGTGGCTACTGCGAAGCCGTCGTGGGCGGAAAAATGGAAGCGCCAAAGTATGTAAAACTGCAATGTGAGGATTTTTTGAAGGTATGCAGCGGAGAATCCGAAAAGTACATGATAGACATGCGGCGCGGCCGTGTTATCGACCAGCTGACAAAGCTGATGATAATGCCTAAAGGCCTTGCCGCGGGCAAAAGCGTATATGAGTGCACCGCTGATTTTCAGTGGTTTTTTTACTTTACACCGTTGTGCGTTGTTTACAAAAATGAGAGACTGCGCAGGCGATATGAGAGCGTGATATTGGAGATAGCCCGTAAAAACGGCAAGACCTTTATGATAGCTGTCGTTTTCATCCTGCTGTTTTTCCTCGAGCCGCGCTTTTCGCGCTTTTTTTCGGTGGCACCGGATGGGAAACTGTCGAAAGAGCTGCACGGCTCAATCCGCGAGATCGTGCGGGCAAGCCCCGCACTTCGCGATGCGTTTAAGCTCAAGAGAGACGAAATCGTCTGCCCGGTGACGGATAATGTGTACACTCCGCTTGCGTACTCGAACGACCGTTTGGACGGCAAACTGCCGAACGTTTTTTTGATTGATGAGGCGGGTGCGCTGCCATCGACATACGCCATCGAGGCTATGCGATCCGGTCAGCTGACCATCCGCAACAAGCTCGGCTGCGTCATATCCACAAAATATCCGCGTGAAGAAAATCCTTTTGAAGAGGAAGTTGCGTATGCAAAGCGCGTGCTTGACGGCACCGAAAAGGACGAAACGTTGTTTGCTTTGCTGTTTGAGCCTGACTGCCCGAAAGGTTGGGAGACCGACACGGCTATACTCAAGCAGGCAAATCCGCTGAGCCTGACGGTGCCGGAGGTGTATGATGACCTGCTTAAAAAACGGCGCAGGGCGATAACCATGCGGTCGGCGCGGGAAAATTTTTTGTGCAAGCATTGCAACATCCTGTATCAGGGCAGCGCAACCGAAACCTATGTAGCGATAGATGACCTTCGGCGCGGCCGTGTGGACGCTATCGACTGGCAGGGACGGCGCAGTTTTCTTGGCATCGACCTTGCAATGACGGAAGATAATTGCGCGGCGGTTTTTATCAGCGAGAGTGCGGACGGCGGCCTTGACGTGCTGCCGATCGGCTACCTGCCGGAGGATCGCATCGCCGAAAAGTCGGCCGCCGAAAAGCTGGACTACCAGCGGCTGATTGAGGAGGGCTGCTGCTATCCATGCGGCGACCGAATCATAAACTACAACTTTATTGAGGAACATATTCGGAAAACGGCGCGAGAACGGGAGATGGACATAGTCGGGTTCGGGTTTGACCGTTGGAATTGTATATCAACGGCGAATAAATTTGAAAATCCGACCGACGGCTATGAGCCTTGGATCGGCACCATAGTAGAGCAAAAAAGCTATGTGCTGTCTCCGGCGGTCAAGTATGTGGCGGAGCTGGTTGCGGAAGGCAAACTGCATTTTGCAGATAACCGGATGTTTGTAATTAATTTTGCAAACGCACGATGCACGTACGACACAAACCTAAACCGTTACATTTCGAAGAAGAAATCAAACGGAAAGATAGACATGGTGGCCGCGCTTTTAAACGCGGTTTTTGTATATCTGCAAGATAAAAATGAAAACGAGACATGGGGAGCGCAGATATGATAAAAAGCGCAAAATTTAATCCGCTGCGATTTTTGCGGGCGAAAGCCGAAAAGCGTGAGCTGTCGCCGGATCTGGATGATGTGCTTGCATCCGCGCTTTTGCGCGGTGACAGGATCACGGAGGCGACAGCCCGCGGAGTGCCCGCGCTGTATGCAGGTGTCAGCTTTATCGCCGGCATGGTGTCCATGCTGCCGGTGCGGCTGTACTCGGAGGCGGACGGCAAAACTAAGCCGCTGGCAGATCCGCGCACGGCACTGATAAACGACGACACGGGCGACCTGCTGGACGGTGTGCAGCTAAAGGCTGCGCTGGTCACGGACTACCTACTAAACGGCCGCGCCTACGCCTATGTAAGCTGGCGGCGCAACAAGGTTGAAAGCATACATTACGTCAAGCAATCTGAGGTCGGCTATCAAAAAAATGCCGACCCGATTTTTAAGACCGCAACCTACTATATCGGCGGGCGGCAAATCGAGGGCGAGTACCTTGTCCGCCTGCTGAAAGATACGCGGGACGGCGTGACGGGTGCCGGCATAGTGGACAGCTGCAACGCCTGCTTAACCATCGCCGCCGACCTGCTTAAGTATGAGGGTGTCCTGGCTAAAACAGGCGGCACTAAAAAAGGCTTCCTGAAATCGCAAAAAAGACTTGATAAAGATGCACTTGATGCAGTCAAAAAAGCATGGGCAAAGCTGTGGGGATCGCCCAACTGCGATGCGATGGTCCTAAACGACGGCATGGATTTCATGGAGGCTTCGGGCACATCGGTCGAGCAGCAGCTGGATGAGCGCAAGCGTAACAATTATGCTGAAATCAGCAAACTGTTAAACTTGCCTGCGTCCGTGCTGGACGGGACCGCAACTGAGGCAGTGTTTAGACAGGTTGTAAAGACAGCGGTTACACCTATAGTCGCCGCATTCGAAACAGCCCTAAACCGCGCACTTTTGCTTGAGAGCGAGAAAGGTAAAAAATACTTTTCGTTTGATATGAACGAGCTATTGCGCGGCGACATGAAAACACGATTTGAAGCATACAGCACCGCGATACAGAGCGGATTTATGACACAGGATGAGGTGCGTTACCGCGAAGACCTGCCTGAGTTGGGATTTAACCTGATTCGTCTTAATTTAGGCGATGTGTACTACAACCCCGAAACGGATGAAATTTACACGCCTAACACAGGCGAAACGATGAAGATAAAGCGAGGCGATGAGCAAAATTGAAAAAACCAATCACAACCGAAATCCGAGATGACGGCAGCGTCATCATCAGCGGATACGTCAACGCAGTCGAGCGCGACAGCCGACTGCTGCATGATGCAAGGCATGGCGATTTTTATGAGCGCGTTGCAGAGGGTGCCTTCGGCGCAGCGCTCCGCCGCGCTGAAAACGAAATCGAGCTAAAGCTTAACCATGACCGCGTCATCGGCAAACGAGGAAAAAATCTTGTGCTTGATGAGGACAGCATCGGCCTGCGCGCATCGGCAGCGGTCACGGATCCCGAGACCGTCGAAGCCGCCCGCGCAGGCAGGCTGACCGGATGGAGCTTCCGCTTTTACGTCCGCGCCGACGAGTGGACTGTAGAGGACGGCGTCAATCACCGCCGCCTGACGGATATCGACATAGATGAGGTGTCAATCCTGACAAAAATGCCGGCGTACAAAGCAACCACCGTGGACGTCCGCGCCGCATCCGGAGAGATCCGCGCTGCCGAGGTGCGCTGCACTGTCGCACCGGACAGGCTGTCCACGCTGATAAAGCAAATTGAGATAATAAAACTGAAAGGAAAATAAAATGAACGGAAACCTGAAAAAGATGCGCGAAAAGCGCAACGAAATAATCGCCGCGATGGAGGCTGTGGTAAATGCCGCCGCGGCGGAAGAGCGCAGCCTGACCGATGACGAGATCACTGCGTACAACGGCCACCGCGAGGAGCTGACCCGCATCGATGCAACCATCGCCGCAATCGAAAATGTGCGCAGCGCGGAGCGCGAGGAAGAGCATCAGCCCGAAGGTGACGAAAAACTGACGCCCGAAGAAAGGAGCTTTTTGGGCTATCTGCGCGGTGAAATTCGTGCAGACGTCAACACCACAAAAACCAACTCGGGCGCGGTCATCCCCACTACCGTGGCCGACCGCATCGTCGAGTACGTCAAAAACGTATCCCCCATCGCCGAGTATGCAACGCGCTATGAGGGTATCGGCAAAATCACCATCGCCTATGAGGACAGCACCAACGCGCTGTCCGCATCCTATGTGGACGATCTGACCAGTGCGGATGCGACCGCGCAAAAGCTGCTGAGCGTAACCCTTGAGGGCTACATGATCCGCGTGCCTGTAAAGGTATCGCAGCAGCTGCTGGACAACAGCCAGGTTGACCTGATCGCATATCTGGTGCGCCGCATCGGCGACACACTGGCGGCAAAAATCGAAAAGGAATTTTTGATCGGCACCAGCGGCAAAGTTGTTGGTCTCGCCGGGGGCGTAACGCAGACCGTGACCGCTGCAAGTGCGACAGCCGTCACCGCGGACGAGCTGATCGACGTGCAGGATGCTGTCCCCGATATCTATCAGGCTAACGGCATCTGGATCATGCATCCCAAAACGCGCACGGCAATCCGCAAACTCAAGGACAGCGAAGGCCGCTACTTGCTCAATTTTGACCTTAACGCAAAATGGGGTTACAGCCTGCTGAGCAAGCCCGTCTACGCGTCCGATGCAATGCCCGAGCCTGCGGCGGGTGCAAAAACGATTTTTTATGGTGACATGTCCGGACTTGCCTGCATCATCCGCGGATTGCGCGTAAAAGTCCTCAGTGAGCGCTTTGCGGACGAAAACGCGATCGGGATTTACGGTTTCGCCGAAATCGATGCAAAAGTCGAGAATGCGCAGAAAATATCTGTCCTCACGATGAAATCTGCTACCTGAGGCTGAGCCGAGTGAAACTGAGCGAGCTGACCGAGAGGGACGTCGGGATCTACTGCCGCATCGAGGGAGAGGATGCGGCATTGGTCCCGGCGTACATAGATGCGGCAAAATCTTTTATCCTCCGGCAGACCGGACTGTCGGAGGATGAAGCGGATGCGCGGCCGGAGCTGACAATCGCAGCCTTGGCGCTGATCGGAGATTTTTACGAAAAACGCACTATGAGTGATGACACCGCAACCGAAAATCGCACAGTCGCGGCTATCATCGGGATGCACTGCCGGCATCTGGTCGCCGGAGACGGAGGCGAGGGATGAACCCGGGGAAAATGGACAAATGGTTGACGGTGACGGTGTATGATGCAACCGCCGGAGTGTACAAAAAAGTGCGCAATGCTTACGGCGCATATCAGTATAAATCGCGGGTTGTACTGTCGCCGCACTCGGCTGCACTGCCCGGTGCGGAAATCATCACGCGCAGGATCGGGACCGTGCGCGGCAGCGGCTTGACCATCGGCGGCAAAGATTATATCGTTGCGGATGTGGACGATACGGACCGAGGCAATCTGACTCTGACCGCGGCCGCCGTCCGGCTGCTGCCCTGCGAGGGCACGCGCACGGAGTCCGTCACCGGCACGCTTAATCGTGCCGAAAACAAAAAAACGGCACTGCCCGATTTTGTGGCAGTGCTGAGCGAAAAATACATCGTGCATGACCAGCAGGCAGCAAACGCCGAGCTTCGGACCGAGCAGGTGCTGATCACGGCAAAAGCGGTGGATCTGCGCAGCGGGGATGATGTCACGGTGGACGGCGTCGCCTACACCGTGATGACCGCGCACACGGCGGATGATGGGCTGAATGAATATATAGTTTTACGCGTGGAGGATGCGTGATGGCGGTAGAGATCCGAGCAGTGTCCGAGCAGATGGAAGCTGCGCTGAAAAGAGTGCCTGCACTGAGGCGGAAAGTTGTCGAGAGCGTGACGCAAAAAGTAAAGGCACGGCTGGATACAGAAATCGCATCCCGCGTCCGCGACACACACGGCAAAATCCGAGGATGGCAGGAAATCCGCATCGGCAGCAAAGCGGGGTATGGCGTAATCGCGCCTGTCAGGGACGGCAGCGGCAGGGACAGCCCCGGCGCAATCACGCGATACCTGGAGGTCGGTCACCGCATCCGCAAGCCGAAAAAAGCGGGGGCAAAGGGTTATCGACCGCGCATCCGCGTTGCTGCCGTTGCAGGGCGGTTTTTTTATAAATCGGTCGACGCGCAAGACGCGCAAAAGGAAGGCATAATAAATGCCGAACTGAAAAAGCTTGAAAAAGAGCTTGCGGAAAATCTGGATCTGGAAGGAAAAAACTGATGATAAGTGACAGCGATATGCTTGACGGCATCAATGCCGTGCTTGCAAAAACCTTTACAGACTATCGAGTGTACGTCAATTTGCAAAAAGAGGATTATGAGCGGCCGTCCGTGACGATCCTGTCCGGCAGCAAAAAAATGCAGCGAGAGACCCCTCACATCATCGCCCGCGAGGAAGAGTATGAGATCATCATAAAAATCCCGACTGACAGTGCGGGCATAGCACCGCTGACCGATATGCAGACAGTGCAGCACAAAGCGGCGGCCGCCTTCGCACTGCCGGTTGCGGTTGCGGACAGGATGCTTTTGCCGCAGGTCACGCTGGTGCCGATAGAGGACAATGCTTTCGCTGAAATACGTTTGAATTTCGTTTTTTATGATTCGCCCGTTGAGACCGCGCCGGCGGAAGACATGGAGCAGATAAACACCGCAGTTGCGGTAAAAATTAAAAACAAGGAGACTGTAAATGGCAATCCCGACTTTAAATATTACATTTAAGCAAGCAGCAAAAAAGACCGCTGCAAAGCTAACCCGCGGTACAGTCGCGGTTATCGTAAAAGATACTGCGCAAGCCCTTGCGGGTACGGTGGCGGAGGTATCCACGGTCGATGATATCCCTGCCGCACTGTCAGCGGACAACAAAAAATACGTCGAGCGTGCGCTTATCGGCGGCGACCAAAAACCTAAGCGCGTGTACGTCGCTGTCATGGGCAGCGACGGCACCTATGCCGCGACACTGGCAGCACTGGCAAAGTACAACTGGGACTGGCTGGCGGCGGACCCCGAGTGCAGCGCATCCGATGCAGCGACTATCGCGACATGGATCGCAACGCAGCGCGGCAAGGGCGCGGTGTATAAAGCCGTGCTGCCGAATAAGGTAGCCAACGATGCGGCGATCATAAACTTTGCCGCATCCGATATCACGGCGGAGGGCAGCACAGTGACGACCGCCGCTTTTTGCAGCCGCATCGCCGGACTGATAGCCGGTACGGGCATCGCGCAGAGTATCACCTACTATGTGCTGCCCGATGTGACGGACTGCGAGAGACTGACAGCCGACGAAATGAGCGCAGCTGTCGCTGCCGGTAAGCTCATCCTGATGCACGACGGCGAAAAGGTGAAAATCGTGAGCGGCGTGACCAGTCTTGTGCCCACAGGCGGAAAAAGCGATCCCCTGCAAAAAATCAAGACGGTCGAGGTTATAGACGCTATTAGGCGCGACATCACCCTGCTGGTGCAGGATGGGTATATCGGCAAACTGCCAAATACATATGACAACAAGTGCGTTCTGATCACAGCTATCCGCGACTACCTGCGCACACTTGAGGCGGAGGATGTGCTGGCCGAGGGCAGCACGGTCGAGATCGATGTAGCAGCGCAGCGAGACTGGCTTAAATCCGCCGGCGTGGACGTGAGCGACATGGACGATGATGCGGTTAAGACTGCCAACACCGGAACGCATGTATTTCTCGCCGTAAACATCAGCATTTATGACGTGATCGAGACAATCAACATCGAAATCACATACACGATGGAGGCATAAACGATGACAAAAGCAAAGTTTGACGCAAAACGCGTCATGAACGGCACGTGGGGCGAGCTGTGGATAGACGGCATCCTCGCTGCCGAGGTGTACAAAGTGCAGGCAAAAGAGTCATACAGCCGCGAAAACGTACCGATTTGCGGGTCTCTTACGGATGGCAAAAAGCTTACAAAGATAGAGCGCACAGGGTCCATCGGTATGCACCATGTCAATACCCGCATGGCGGGACTGATAGCAAATCGTATCCGCGCAGGCGAGGACCCTGCCTATACGCTGATATCAAAAATCGACGATCCCGACGCACTCGGCGCAGAACGCGTCGCCTTTACGGGGGTGCGCTTTGATGACCTGACGCTTGCCGACTGGGAGGCGGGGGTGCTTGGGAAAATCGAATCGCCGTTCTCTTTTGAAGATTACGAAATTCTTGATTCGGTGAGGTAAAAAATGAAAGAATCGAAAATCAACATTGTAGACCTTTTGCTGGCGCAGGATGCATCAAAGATCCGCGACCTGCCTACTGCGCAGATACGCATCACCCGCCTGTCAGACATCATCGGCGCAGATTTTTGCCTTGAGATCCGCGCACTGACCGGCGCAGAAATCGAGTCCATGCCCGACGGCATGGAGGGTATCGACCGAAAAATCCTGACGGCCGTCAAAAATTTTGATTTTACCGACGCGCAGCTGCGCGGAAAATTTACGCCTGATGGGCGCTGCACACCGCTGACGCCCACCGAGCTGATAGATGTACTGCTGCTGCCCGGGGAAAAAATCCAGATAGTACGTAAAATCAACGATCTCAGCGGCTACACCGATGACGCGGTCGAGGTAATCAAAAAAAACTGAAAACGGACCCGGAGCTGCTGCTTATGTATATCCTTTTTAGGGACAAGGGCATCTGCCCCGGGGACTACTATAAAAAATCAATGGGCGAAAAACTCTTGCTGGCGGCTTTTGTGCAGCAGATGTATGACGACAGGGAGAACTAAAAAATGTCAAAAACTGCTGAAACGTTATTTGTATTGCGTGACAACTACAGCGGTACGCTAAAAAACATCGCGCAGATACAAAAAAGCTTTACGAAAGACTTAGACGGTCTGCAAAAATCGCTGAAAGAATTGAATCGCGGTCGCGCTGAAATAAAAGTCGATGCGGACAAAGCGAAGCGCGAGCTTAAGGCTGCGCAAAAAGCCTACACCGACTACGGCGATGCAGCATCAAAAGCAGCGGCGCAGCAGGCGCAGGTCCGATGGGACGATGCGCAGCAGCAGCTAAAAGCCTATGATAGGCAGATCCGCGAGACCACAAAAGCGATGGAGGATCTGACAGGTGCGCAGTCAAAAGCTACTGCGTCCGCGGCAGCGTCCGAGTCGGCCGCACCGCCCGCTTCGGCGGGCGGGGTTGAATCGGTCGCAACGGCAGTTTTAGGATCACAGCTGGCGGCGCAGCTGGGCACATCGGTCGCATCCGCTTTTGGCGCGGGTATATCCTCCGCTTTTGGCGACAGCGTCGGGGCATCTGTGTCCACCATCGGCGGATCCCTGGCATCGGGCGCGGCAGGCGGCGCGGCACTCGGCAGCATCATCCCCGGACTGGGCACGGCCGTCGGTGCCGGCATCGGTGCTGCTGTCGGCCTGATATCCGGTGCGATACAGGACGCAGCACAAAAAAAGCAGGACCGTGACCAGTATTTTAAGGACGATGTAAAAAACATATACGATGAAGTAGTCACCATTCGCCAAAGCATGGTGACTACCGGCGCTGAAATCGCTGCGGAGCGCGAGACCACGCAGATGGCTTTTGCAAACTTGCTTAAAGGCGAAGCCGCAAATGCGCCCGTATACGCCTACAGCGCAGCGCGGGACGGCGGCAGCCTTGCATATCTGCTACAGCAGACGCAGGTCGGCGCGGGCATGGACCGCAACGCGTATGCCGCTGACTTTTTGACAAAACTCAACGAGTTTTCCCGCGAAACTCCGTTTGAGTACGATGAACTTGCGTCCATCAGTAAAACGCTGCTGACATATGGTTATAATTCAAGCAACATGTTTGATATGCTGACCAAAATCGGCGATGCCGGCAGTGCACTGGGCTGGGATTCATCCTCCAAAACCGCCGTTGCGACATATATCGGCCGCATGAACTTGACCGACAAAGTCACAATGGAATATATCAATCCTTTGATTGAGCGCGGCATTGATGCAATCGGATATATCACTGAAAGTCTGAAAACTGACAGCGGCAAGGCCGTCACCGAGCAGGACGTCATGCAGATGATAAGCCGCGGCGAGCTGAGCGGCAAAGCCGTGGCGCAGACGCTGATCGAGTACATGGGCAGCGACTTTGCGGGGTCGATGGAGGAAATGCAAAACTCTTACGCGGGACTTGAATCGACGATTGCCGGCTGGGAAGCCGACATGCAGGCCGCCTTCGGTGAAAAATTTAATGAAAAGCGCAAAGAGCAGATGCATGAGCAAATCGACTGGTACGAGGAAAACGGCGATGCGCTGAAAGAGATGTACGGCAAAGTCGGCGAGTACGAAGCAAGCCTTATCGGCGAAAAAGAGCGTACCATGCGCGAGAGCATGGACGAGCTGCTTGAAAAAGCGGGCGAGATCCCGACAGGTGAGCAGATGAGCGATGAGCTTTATGCAGCACTGGTGGATGCGCAGGTCAAGTACAATCAAAGCGATGCATATAACGATTACTTTGACAGTCAGCTATCTTTGATACAAACCACCCGTGACAAACTTGTGTCCGAAGGGACGTATCGTAATTTCGGATATGAGATGGCACAAGAATTTACAAAAGGTTATAATGCCGCGCTGTCGGCGAGCATGGGCATCGGCGAAGCCGAGCCGAATGCGGCCCCGAACGCAACGCCCGAACCGATAGTATCCCCGGGTCCGCTGCCGCCGCCCGCTTTTGCGTACGGTATCCGGTCCGTGCCGTATGATGATTTTGCGGCGCGACTGCATCAGGGCGAGCGCGTGCTGACAGCAGCGCAGGCACGGTCCGCGGACATGGCGGCATCCCCGCAAGTGACTATTACAGGCAATACTTTTGTAGTGCGCGAAGAAAGCGATATAGACGCTATCGCGCTTGCGCTTTATGAGCGTTTTGCGACGGCAAGCGCAGTTTACACAGGATAGTAAAATTATGAGACGTATTTTCAGCATTTTACATGACGGCACGGAGTATCGCCTGCCGGTGACCCCGGCATCCATCCGGCTGGACACCGGCATAAAAATCGACACCGCCGCTGTATACGGACTGGGCGATATAAATCTTGCCGGTGACCGCACGGCGGCAGCCGTCAGTATCAGCTCTTTCTTCCCGGCTCAGGCCTACGATTTTTGCATAGGTCAGCATCGGGATCCGTATGACTGGGTAAAAATTTTTAAAAAAATAATCAAAAAGAAAAAACCTGTACGTTTGATAATTTCCGACACGGCGATAAATATCCGTGTGCTGATAAAATCAATCGAGTACGGCGAGGATCCGGGCACTAACGACATTAACTACACCATGACGCTTGTTGAGTATCGCCGCGGCATGGCGGCAGAACCGCGGCCGCAGGAGGATACGCCGTACACGCCGGAGACCTACACTGTCGTATACGGCGATACACTGTGGTCCATCGCTCGCCGTTTTTACGGCGACGGAAAATTTTATAAAAAAATTGCGGCCGCAAACGGCATCCAAGATCCAAACGTACTGGCCGTCGGGCAGGTGCTGCGACTGCCAAAGGATTAAAGCATGTTGGTATTTTATGACAATAAAAATATTTCAAAATTTGTGCAAAAGGCCGTTGCGTCCGGCAGCAAATCATCATGTGCCCGCACGCTGAGGCTGTCGATCGTCCAAAGCGCGACAGACAGCAGCCTGCCGCAAATCGAACTTTCGACCGGCAAAAAATTGCAGTTTTCGGCGGACGGCATGGATTTTTTCGGGGTTGTGTCGAGTGTCACGCGATCCACCGCGAGCAGCACGATAGACGTCACGGCGCAGGATTTTGGACTGTACATAAAGCGCAACACTGTGACGCACAAAATCAACGGCATGACGCCCGCTGCTGCCGCAAGGGCACTGTGCAAAGGCCGCGGGATCACCATAGGCTACATGGCGGACTGCAACGGCTTCACCTTTCGCCGAAACTTTTCGAATACGTCGTTGTATAGCGCAATTATGACCGGCTACACGCTGGCGGCGGAAAAGACCGGTCAGGTATATCAAATGGTTTTTGCCGGTGCGCTGATGACTGTCGTGCAGCGCGGAGAAATCATCGGCGGGACAATCCGGCCGAAAAAGAACCTACTGACGGCCACATACTCCGAAAACATTGAAAATGTCGTAAACAAGGTTTACATGTACGACAGCGACGGCCGCAGCGCCGGCACCGTGACAGGCGATACGTCCATCGGCATCATGGGACAGGCTATGACGATAACCGCCCAGCGCGGCAGGGATGCCGCCGAAAAAATCATCCGTGACAAAAAAATCGCAAGATCCGGCACGGTCGATATACTCGGCAACGCCGAGTGCGTCACCGGAAACGCAGTTTTTGTTTACGAACCGTATACGGGGCTATACGGAAAATTTTTTATCGATGCGGATACGCACACATGGGCAAACGGCAAGTATACAACAAGCGTAACACTTAACTTTGAAAATTTGATGGATGAACAGCAAGCGGGATCAGAGATCCAAAAAAGCAGCCGCAAGAAGCAGCAAAAGGCCGCCGAAAATCAAGCGGCGCAGGAAAGCAGCGAAGGCGGCGTGCCGGGCATGTATCATGTCGGACCCAACGGCGAGATCATCTACACATACCCGCCGCGGCCGTAAAGGAGAAACTATAATATGTTTCCTTATGATGAAATTATTGCGCAGTTCGCAAAATGTATACAAAAAAACGATAACGACGGCACCGTGCGCATGGCGATCGGCACGGTGCAGGCCGAAAGCCCGCTGACCGTCCGAGCAGATGGGCTGGAGCTGGATGAGGCGGATCTGCGCATAGTTGCACCGCCGTACAAATCCATCGAGGCTGACAGCCTGACTTTCGGGCAGGGCGATACGGTCCTGCTGCTGACTCCGGACGGGCAGACCTACTATATCGCCGGAAAGGTACGGGACGGGCATGTCTAATAATATCTACCCTTTTTTACATAATGTGCAATATGCTGAAACGCCGACGGATGAGCTGCCGCTGTATGTGGATGTCAAATGGGACGATGCGCGGTGCTGCGCCGTCCTCGGAGATGACGGTGAGCCCATCATCTGCACCGGTGCGGATGCACTGCACGGATGGATCATGCGTGCACTTTTAACTGACCGCTACGCGGATGAGCACTACTCGGCGGTCTTCGGCTCTGAGCTGCGCCGCCTTATCGGGCGGACATGGCAGCCGTCCACCCGCATGGCAGAGGCCCGCCGCTGCATCGAGGACTGCCTGCTGCAAAATCCATACATAAAAAGTGTGACAGTAGATGCCGCGAGCCTGCGCGGCAACGCACTGCACATCGCGTGCAGCGTACAAACCGCTTATGGCAATTTGACGGAGGAAATCGATGTTTGAAAACAAAACGTTTGAATCAATAAAGCAAAGCATAATCGATAAGCTGACAGGCACGGCAGCCACAATCGAAGGCAGCTACACCGGCGACATCATCGCCGGAGCGGCGCTCGAAATCGAAAAGCTATATGCCTATATAAACACCTTAAAATCGGCTATGTTCCCAAACGCCGACAGTGGGGAATATTTAGAAATGCGCTGCGCCGACTACGGCATCACGAGGAAGCCCGCATCGAAGGCTGTCATCACAGTCACGCTCTCGGCGGCATCGGCAGTGACGCTGCCAAAGGGCACGCTCTTGCAGTCGCAAAGCACGGGTTTGAATTTCGGCCTGACGGCCGCTGTATCGATCAAAGCCGGCGCGAAGGTGACCGCTCAGGCGGAGTGTACCACGGCGGGCGCGGTTACGCTGCCCTCTAACGACCTGCTTCCGGCGGCCGTGATAAAGGATCTGACGGTCACAAACTCAAAAACTTCCGCCGGCGCGGATGCCGAAACTGATGCCGAGCTGTACAGGCGGCTGCAACTCCGCCTGCGGTATGCTCCGGGCTGCGGCACGGCAGCGGACTACCGCCGATGGGCTTTAGAGGTGCCCGGCTGCGGCTACGCAAAAGCAAGCACAAATGCCGCAGGGCAAATCGTCGTTGTTGTCGCAACGCCGACTTTCGGCGCGATGGACAATGCCACACATCAAAGTATAGCCGATAATATTAGTGCAAAACGGCCGCTGGGCGCATCGGTGCGAGTCCTGGCTGCGCTAAATATCCCCAAAACGCTGACTGCAACGGTTGATCTGCATGACGGATACACGATAGATATAGTGACGGCGGCATTTAACGATAGCTTGAAAAAATACATTGCCGAAATTGCATTTGACGGTGAAACCGATAAGCTTACAATTGCACGTATAACCTATTTTTTGATGGCTACACCGGGCATAAAAGATGCTACCGCCGTCAAAATCAACGGCAGTACGGCAGACCTTGACATATCATCATCCATACCAACTTTTACAGTGACGCTGACGGCCACGGACAAAGACACGGGGAGCAAAACATGAGCAATCCTACCTCCAAACGCAAAAAATTTTACTGTGCGGCCGTCTACACATCGGATGCATATGCGCTGGACGTGACAGACGCAATCGCAGCGGCGGGCACCGAGCCCGCATGGCAAGATGCGGAGATTTTTAAAAAACAGCTTTTTGCAAAATCAGTCAATGCGGACGGCTATGCACTGTGGGCGGAGTATATCGGCACACCCAACACCGTCATGCCCGCCAACGGGGACGTATCCGCGCTGACAGACAAATTGCAAAGCACAGGTGATTTTACACGTGCCGCCATCGATGCCCTGATAGTCGCAACCATGGGCAAAGCAAAATACACGCTGTCGGAAAGCGTCAATGCGTTAACAATCGTTTTCCCGGCAGGGTCCGACACGGTCGGTATTGCAAAACTGCGTAGTGCAGTCAACCGTATCAGACCGCTGCATGTCACTGTGGACATACATGCGGATACCAATGACAAACCGATAACGTAAACCAAAAGGAAGTAATTTTATGCCGACTATAGACATCATCATCCGCAACAAAACCGCAAGCGCGGTCAACCCGCCCTGCATCGTGTGCGGCAACAGTGACTATAATGTAAAATTTAATTTTGATGACGAGTGGCAAGCTCACAACAACAAAATCGGCGTTTTTGCATATAACCGATGCGGTGAATGGCAAAGCGAAAAAGTCCTTTTTGAGGGCGATACCTGCCCGGTGCCGGCGCTGCATGGTGTGCGCAGCGTGTGGATCGGTGTGACAGCCGGAGACGTCCGGACATCCACCCCGGCGGACGTGCCCTGCCGCATGGGCGCAACGGATTTTTCGGATGCGCCCGAAAAGCCGTCAGCCGATATATGGGGACAGATCCTTGATAAGCTTGATGCGGTTGGGACGGTGCAACGCATAAACACTGTAATTTCTTATGATGGAGACCGCGGCGAATACGTTTCTTCGGTCGATTTTGCAACCCTGCTTGCGGCGGCAAAACAGCCCGACAAATATACCGTCACGGCGACAAGACGGGAATCGCTTACGGAGAGGGAGTACGCTCTCGAGGAAATAAAACAGAGCGGAGATTTTTACTATTTGTGCTTCTTTTGCTCCGTTCCACAATACAGCGGTTCCGAGATGAGTGCACCGCTCGTTAAATATATTATAATATCATCAACGGAGCATGTTTCTTTTTTTGAAACAGACATTTCGGTTTTGGCGGTCTCCGAATCCGGCGCTTTGTATCGAGCTTCCATGGATCCTGTTATTACTAACAGCTTGGGTAAGAACGCAGTAAATTTCGGGACACAAGCCGGTGCTACAGGGGTTATGTCACTTGCTACAGAGTATGGGCTATATCATCCACGCTATGGATGGAGCTATAACTCAAATGTCGCAAGTGGTAATTTTTCGGCAGCTTTCGGCAGCAACACAAAGGCGATACAGGAAGCGCAGTTCGTCTGCGGAAAACAAAACGAAGAAGATGTCAAAGGGGTATATCAATTTATAATTGGAATTGGCGGAAAAAACGGTTTTGCAGTAACAACTCGCGGCGAAATCGTAATGCCTGATCCGAACGCAACGTCCACAAGGTACATGAAGGCGAGGTTTAACTCTGACGGCACGATTACGTTAATTCCGCTTGCGGATGAAACAAAATCGTATACTACCGAATGCACAGCAAACCGCGTTACGGCAATAACCGCTGAATCAACGGACACGCAATACCCGACTGCGAAAGCCGTGTATGACGCGATTCAGGCAGCGATAGCAAACTTGAATAACACAGGAGAATAATTATGGAGAATGTACAGGATTTTATCTGTTGGGCGTTGACCCACGCAAAAAGCGTGCCGACCGGTGCCGCCATGCCCCTGCCGGCCGACGCATGCTGCGCGGAGCCGTGGCACTATCTTTTTGGCAGCGTCCGCGTGCAGACAACCCCTGCAACGCTTGCCCGCTATCGGCAGGCATACATCAACCGCGGCTGGGCGGGGGCGGATTTTGATGCAGCGGTTGCGGGCTGGCGCAGCACCGACTATGCGACCGACTGTCAGGGGCTGTTGGATTCATATCTGACCTATGTCTGCAACGACAAAACGGACATTAACGCAGATATGAATTACCGTTTGTGGTGCAACACAAAGGGTCCTATCGATGATATCACCCGCGATTACGTCATCGGCGAGGCTGTTTTTGTCAGCAATAAAAACTGCAAGATGACGCATGTAGGCTGGATCTGCGGTTTTGACAGCGACGGCACGCCGCTGGTGGTCGAGGCACGCGGTCTGCGCTACGGTGTGGTAGTCACACGGCTGGACAATCGCCCGTGGACACACCGCGGGATTATGGCTAAAAAATTCAAATATTCGGAGGAAATCGAAATGGAAAAGATAAAATTTGAGGTGAGATCACCGATGCTGACCGGGGATGCGGTGCAGGCCATGCAGACTGCGCTGTCCGCTGCCGGCTATACCGACGCGGACGGCAAAGCGATCATCGCTGACGGTAAATGGGGCAAAAAATCACAGGCCGCCTTTGATGCTATGATCGCGGACTATGCTGCGCCCGCCATGGACGGACCCGCACCTGTCGAGGCAGCGGATGCTGCTACCGTGCTGATGCACGGTGTCAGGATCACCATCACGCGGGATGGGGACGGGGGTGATGCCTGATGCCGCAGACCGTCAGCATCGTCATCGCGCTTATCGGCGCAGCGGGGACGGTGTACGGCATCGTGACCGCAGCCATGCAGATGCGACGCGCTGCCCGCAAGGACGACACAGCCGGCGGGCATACCACCGGCACAATCTGCACCGAGCTTGGATATATAAAAGCTAATACTGACGAAATCAAAGCCGAGCAGCGCGAGCAGCGCAAAACCAACACGGAGGTAGTATCCCGCCTGACGGCGGTGGAAGCATCTGCAAAGCAAGCCCATCAACGCATCAATGGGCTTGAAAATCGAATAAAATGAAATATATGTGCCTAACTTGCCGGCAGCTTGCCGGTAACTTGCCGGTAAATAAAAAATGCCCTGCCGTGCTCAAAGCGCATGGCAGGGCATTTGCCGTCAAAAAAATCAAAAATCATCCGATGGAGAGACGCCTTTTGTAGCACTTTATCCTCTCGGCTCCGATGAGCTCGCGCAAGCCCATCTCCTCGAGCGACGCTTTGAGTCCGTCACTCGCGTTATCACTCGCAAGCGCAATGCAAAATACGTTACGTAATGCCGCCATTATTTGATCATCGTCACAGTTTGCCCCGCAAGGCAGAACACAATTATCGAAATCATCCAAAACCGCACCCTCAAGATTCGCTCCTCGCAGGTCGGCGTTTTTAAGGTCTGCACCTCTCAGGTCTGCACCTCTCAGGTCTGCACCTCTCAGGTCTGCACCTCTCAGGTCTGCCCATCCGAGATGCGCATTTTTAAGATCTGCGCCTCGCATGTCGGCGTCTGTCAAGTCGGCGCACGGGAGGCTGGCCTCGCTCAAATTCGCACCGCAAAGAATAACCCCCCGCAAAGAAGTTTCAGGAGCAAATTTTCTCCCCGCGAAATTCATTCCGCTGCAATCTTTCAGCATGAAGGCTGTCAAGAATTCATCCACTTCTGCATTTTCATATTCGAGCTTGTGTTTTCTATTCAGTTGTTCCGTAAGAGTTGCTTCAAACTCTTGCGCCGTCATTGTTTCTTTCTTCAGCATAATTTTGCCTTTCTGGTTTTCGGGATTTTCCTTTCCCTTTCGATACCTTATTATACAGCATTTCCTTGATAATGTCAAGCGTTTAATTGATAGATTCCAGATATATTATCGCCGAATGGTTCAACTAAGGTTACATTTTCGTTCCGTCAGGAAACTCGAAAGCCGCCGGGATGAACCGGCACCCGAGCACCTCCGCGATCGCTGCGAGTTCCGCATCGCTAAAAGTGCTTCTTTTTAATTTCAAATTGAAGTTCGCCGCAGTCGTCCCGAGCTTTTCGGCAACTTTGCGCTGACTTAATCCCGCATAGGCAATGGCGGCCCGTATCTGAGCCTCTTTTCTTTCATCTTTCATTACTATCCTTCTTTCATGGCGGAGCGGTTGCCCGCCCCGCAGCTTTTTGTTTATGTTATCACTTATTTCGCTTTGATGATTTTTTTGAAATCATCGGTTACGTCCGCATATTTATAGCCGTCGATAACGCCGCCTATCTCAGCAGCTACGCTATGTCTATAAATTTCGCGGGTCACCGGGTTAAGCCAGTATACATATCCGCGGTAGGTTATTTTCTTGCCTTCGGCCAGCTCTGCGATCCGGTTTTCAAGATATTTCATGTTGTTTGCCTTTCTGGTTTTTTGGGTTTTCCTTCCCTTTGATGCTTATAATTATACAGTATTCGCACAATAATGTCAAGCGTTTATTTAATGTTTTTAAAGTATATTTTTAATTTCTGAGCATTGCTGCGATAGTGCAGCACAAGTGCGGATCCGCGCTGCGATATCGCAACGCAAGCGCATTTAAAAGCGACTAACATAGGATAAAAAAAGATTGGGTAGCTTACATTTAGCCTACACAATCCCCAAAATTTATATTAAATTAAAGGACTTTATACACCCCGCAATGGGGGGCAATAGGTGCTCAAAAACAAAAAGTCGCACTACGCTTTGGTATCAATCCCCGCGATGGGGGGCAATAGGCGAGTCGTTCGTCGGCGGCTCAGTCAAGGGCATATCAATCCCCGCGATGGGGGGCAATAGACTATGAAACGGCACAATACATAACATTACAACTATCAATCCCCGCGATGGGGGGCAATAGACCAAGATTATGTTGGTCGATTCCATTATAACCGCAAGCGACAGTTGTGTCAAGCGCGGCCGCACTTAACTTGCACAAACCGCACATCACTCAAGGAACGTGCCTCACTCCTAATTCCTAATTCCTAATTCCAAAAGGAGCGCCCGGGGAAAGGGCGGGCGAACCGCCCCTTCCCGTCGGACAGGAGGTTTATAAAGAAAATCCTGTCGGAATTTCCGCTTTGTTAATGCACCGATTCATCCTGTTTTGAAAGGAAGAAATTCGGTGCTTTCCCGAACCGTGTTTACAGTCCGAGAGAGATCCTCATTGTAACGAGAGCATCGTTAAGGGTGATGACGCCGTCCGAACCGTAAACATCGGCAAGAATCATCTGCGTCGGGGTCAGCTCCGCAACACCGATTGCATTGCGTGCAATGAGGAGTGCATCGGCGATTTGGATCTCGCCGTCCATATCAACGTCGCCGAGAGCAGCATACTGCGCGGTGACGGTAATATCATGCTGAACGTTTGCAAAATCAACATCCCAACCGATGAACATCAGCATCGTGGGCTGATGGGGCTGGTTCTCGGGAACGGGTGCAGCGGGAGTTGTTCCTGCGGGAACGGTCACTTCGGTGCTCGTCCATTCACCGTTTACCATATAGTTGAAGGTGACGGTGACGTTTGAGGGCTGAGTGGGATCGTCCCAGGAGGGAACGGTGTAGCCGCCGCAAACCTGTGCCGCATCCTGAATATCGCCGATCGAAACGCTTTCGCCTGTTTCAAGGTTAACTTCGCGCAGGCCGTTTGCATCGTCTTTCCAATAAGCCGCCCAGAACATTATGCCGTTGTCATGGTCATAAACAAGGGACTGGCAGAATCCGACGCCGGGGCAGCCGGTGAAGCCGATTTCGGTAACCTGTGCGGTTTCAAGGTTTACCTCGTACAGAAGGCCGGAGGTTGCGGTGATGCCGTATGCCCTGCCCTCGGTGGTGATTGCGAATGTCCACAGGGGATCGCGATCCACGGTGTCGGGCTGTCCGATAACGGCTGCGGCACCGGTCTGCATGTTGATTTCGTAAAGATCCCAACGGCTCTGCTGAGTGTAACCGACTGCATAGATTTTGCCGTTCGCATAGTTATATGCCATTGCGGTGATCATTGCGGTGCCGGTCTGTCCGATGATTGTGCGCTGAGTTGAACCGGGCGTGCTTGTGAAGAAATTGTTCTCACTGTCGATGCCGTATACAACGCCGTGCGCATAAGTCATTGCGTAAGTGTCAGCGGGGAATGCACCAAGCTGCTGAACGTGGGCGGAATCATCCGTAAAGAAGGAGATCAGGTTCGTTGTTTGAGTCTGGTAAGCATAAATCTTCGTATGCGGAACGGGCGCAATAACCGTTACGGTGCAGGTATCGGTATGACCCTGTGCCGTTGTTGCGGTGATGACTGCGGTGCCCTCGTTAACGCCGCGTACAACGCCGTTTGCATCAACGGAAGCAACGTTTGCATCGGAGCTTGTAAGTGTCACGGACTGATCGAAAGCATAGTAGGGAGCAACCGTCCAGCTGAGCTGAGCGGTGAGACCCTTGCGGACGGTCACGGCATCGGGTGCGAACTCAACGCTTTCATCCGGAAGGGGTGCGCCGGCGTAAACATTTTTAACATAGCCGCGATCCTGACCTTCGGTCCACATGGTCTCCTTGTGATAAGTCCAGCTGAAGGTGTATTCACCTGCTGCTTCGGCAACATAGTTATAGGGCACAAAATCGGTGTTTTGTCCGGAGATTGCAGCAACTTCGGTGCCGTTCACGGAGAAGGTGAGGCGTTCGAAATCTTCACGGCAGCTGACAGCCCAGTCAAAGCGCATTACATCGCCCGCATTGAGCTGAACGGTGGTAGAAACGGTGCTTGTCGTGCCGACATGATCCTGGTTGCCGCTTGCGCCGCAGAGTTCATCGTTGAACACAGCGGGAACCCAGGGATATTCGCCTTCGGTCACGAAATGGTGCCTGTTTTCAACAAGGTTCATCGCTTCGTCAAGGGTTGCCTGCGGTTCTTCGCCGCCGCCCATATCGATAAAGCACATGCCGTTTACATAGGTGCCGTAATCTTCGCCGATAAAGCCGCGGTATTCGCCTTCACCGGTCACGGGGTCGATTGCGAAAAGCTTGCCCCAGAAGCCGACACTGGAAGTATCGTCGCCGTTCTGCATGTTGGTGTAGCAGATGTAGCACTTGCCGTCCTCGCGGTTGTAAACCATGGAGGAGGACCAGCCCTGAAGCCCGTCGGAATGGGCAAGCTGAGTGGTGCTGCCGTCCGCCGCAATGCGAACGTAGTTGCGGGTGTTGAAGTCAAGGCTCAGGAATTCGCCGTTGCCGACATAGGTAACGGGGGCAATGCAAACAACGTTTGCGGGCGTGATTGCGGAACCGAGAGAACCGTCCTTGCGGAGCTCACGGATCTGAAGGTTGCTGTTGACAATGTAGAAAGTGTCGTGTTCCCAGTCATAGGTCATTGAATTCGCAGTGTCGGAAATGCTGCCGATAAGCGTGGATTCAAAGGTTTCGGGGTTTACGGAATAGAAATTGTTGTCGGTATCCAAGCCGTAAATAAGTTCGCCGTCGTATGCAGCTTCATAGAATTCAACGCCGCCGCGGGAAAGCTCGGTGAACGTGCCTTCGGGATCCTCGGTGTTGAAAGTTACCCATGCCGCATAGGGCAGGTAGCTGCCGTCCGACGTGTACTTGTTGCGGGCATATGCCAGAATCGTCTGACCGCCGCGCGATGCAGCCTTTGTTGAATCATCGGACTTTTTGCCGATATTCAGCGGCATTCCCGAATAGTTTCCGCCGAGAGACTTTGCGGGATAGTCATCATTTCCGCAATAGCGGGTCGTTTCGCTGCTGTCGGTTGCTGCACCTTCAGCCGTTGCGGTCAAGGGATTAAATGCCGCACAGGTAAGGAGCATTGCAATTGCGAGCATTGCTGCAAGCAGCTTCTTCATTGTTTTCATACTCTTCCTCCATGTTTGTTGTTGCAGGGCGTAAGCTTTGTTCGGTAAAAATGTACGGAAACAACCTTCCGCCTCTGTATATTCAGTATCATAGCACGAAAATCGCCTGTAGTCAATAGTCATCGCATACTTTATTCCATAAATATGTTAAACATTGCCTTTTGCTATTGACAACCGACAAAAAAAATTGCATACTAATAATCGTCCGTTGGTTTCGTTTTTTCGCAAAGCAGGCAGACGGTCAATGTTTTTTGCCGAACGGCAGCAGGTTGTTCGGTTTTTTCGATAATATTCAATAATGATTCAAAGTTGCTGTCCGACGAACGATCCGGCAAACCCACGGAAAAATCTGCCGTTTTCCGAAACGTGTCTGCCGAAAGCACGGCTGCTCAGTGATCCTTTGACAGATAAGATCGACAAGTCGGGAGGTTTTTGTTATGAACGCTTATGCCGTCGTGAATCCGCTGCTTGAGGCAATCTATTATTTTAAAATGAAAGCAAACGGTGAAACCCAGGCTCAGGTGCTTGACCGTGTGCTGAAAAAGCGCATCACCACTGCGGGCGAGGTAACCGATTTTTTCGGGCCCGCATTTGAGCTTGAAAAACTTCTTGATGATGGCATTGTTCTGCCCGAACGAATTTCGGAGTTTTTCGGCTATTTTAAATTCACGGACGGGAGCGACGCCACGAGCACCTGCCCTGCAATACTTGTCTTTTTGAACTCGTTCCGCCGAAGTTTCACAAGTTTGGATGAAGTAAAATCCGCCATGCTTGCCCAAACGGATGAGCAAAGGCTCTCCGGCATCATGAAAGAGCTTACCACATTCAATGTTTCGCTGAATGATTTCGAACCGACTCTCGACGGGCTGCTTGAACTTCTCGAACAGCTTCCGCTGACGGAGGAATCCCGTTGGCGAATAATAAAGATTTATAAACATTACAACGAATATGTCTGCGATATTTGCGAAACCGTCCGCCCCGCCGTAAAGCTGATTGCGGACAATTCCGCGTTTTATGCAGATGTTCTTCGGAATTTCAGCCGCGATTATGCGGATATTACCGATATTCTAAAGTATATTTGCGGCAGATTTCATATTGACTTCATAACAGGCAGGGGCGTTGTTTATCCGCTGATAATCGGCAACGGGAACTTCTTCACCGTTGCCGACCCCGCCGATTCGGAATTTATGGCATATTACGTCGGCGTCGGCGTCCGTCCGATGATGCATGTTCCCTATCGCGAAAGGCTTTCCATCGACTGCGACGAGATTCTGCGCACGCTTGCCGACAAAAACCGCATGAAAATAATGCAGCAGCTGAGTGCGGGAAAATCCTACGGGCAGGAGCTTGCCGACATGCTCGGACTTTCACCCAACACCGTATCGCACCACATGAACAAACTGCAAAAAAGCGGGCTCACGACCTCAACGCTTGAGGGCTGCAAGGTGTATTACAAAACAAATGAAGAAGTTGTGGATGAATTCATCCGCCGTCTTGCGGAAAAGTTGAAAACAAAGGACGGACAGTGAGCGGTCCCCGCGGAGCGTATGCGGCGCGGATCAAAATTTTTCGGAGAATAATTATTAATGAAAGCATTTGCTGTTATAAATCCAATACTCGAAGCAATAAAGTATTTTTATTTGAAAGCGAACAACACCTGCATCCGGCAGAAAATCGATAATATCATTCGAAACCGCGAAGTGACGGCGGAACAGGCAGAGGCGATAATGCACCCCGCAATGGTGTTGGAAAGATTTCTCGACGAAAACATTGTTATGCCGTCATGCGCAGAAGAGCTTTTCGGCGATATTCCGTGCATCGAAGGCGCGGACAGCCTTAACACATGCATCGCCGCTCTTCTGACCGACAGGGCATTGAGAAGCGAGATACGAAATATTGACGAGGCTGAGCAATTGCTGCTCTCGCAGACACAGCCGCAGGCAATCAGCAACATAACAATGAACCTGACTTCGGCCAATATCCATGCCGCTGCGGAAGCCCATTCCTACAACGGCCTGCTTTCCGTGCTGGAGGGTCTGCCGCTCACAAACGATTCTCGGTGGAAGATCCTTTTCGTTCTTCAACACTATGAGCAATATGTGCGCCTGATTTGCAACTCTCTGCGTTCCGCAGTCGGGCTTATTGAAGCAAACCCGCAGCTTTATGCATATGCGCTGAAGGATTTTGAACATGATTACTCCGATATTTCGGATATAATTGAAGTGATTGAGGATGAAAACGGCGTTGACACCGCCTCAAAAGACGGAAGGGTTTATCCGACCGTTATCGGGAGCAACAGTTTCACCGTTCACACCGGCGAATCCGACGGCACCCGCACCGTTTATTATGTCGGGCTCGGTGTTCGTGCCATCGGCAGGCTTCCGCTGCGCGGCATCGAAAAAATGGATTACGACGAAGCGTTTCGAATCCTTGCGGACAAAAACCGAATGAAAATCATGCAGCTGCTTTGCGGCGAACAGGCTTACGGGCTTGAGCTTGCGGAAAAACTGAAGCTTTCACCGAACACGATTTCACATCACATGAGCAAGCTGCAAAAATGCGGATTGGTTATTTCGTCCTTTGAGGGCAACCGGGTTTATTACAGGGCAAACAAAGCGGCGGTTGATGAGTTCATCCGTATGCTTTCGAAAAAACTTCGTGTGAAATAATTCCCTGTTCGGTTCGGCAGCGGAATCAAATCATATGAATTTTGCAATAAACTCGGCAAACGGCGGAATCGCTTCCGCCTTGCGGTAACGCGAACAATCGGGCGTTCTGTCCACAAGTCCCTTGTTAAAGAGCTCGCGCCGCAAAGTCGCCGGGTCGTGAAAACAGGTCCAATCATCAAGAATGTCATTGATTTCGGGTTCGGTATAATCACGGTTCGGTTCAATTTTTCCCGCAAGGTAATAAAGAGCCGAAAGCTTCTTTTTGTTTTTTGCGGGAATCGCCGTCAGCCGAAGATTCTCATCAAGGAACGGTTTCAAATCCGGCAAAATGTTATCTTCATATTGAACTGCCATTTTCATCTCCCTCCGTTTGCCGCTTTTGCTGCCGTGTTTTGCAAATCGCGGCGCAAACCGCGTCCCGACGGCTCCAAAACACGTACCGAAAGCGCACAAACATTTCAAAAGTTGCGAAAGCACGGCAAATATGATAAAATAGGTGCAGGGAAATCATCGACAGCTGCCGAAGCAATTCACGGACGTTTGCAAAGGCTGCCGCCGATTCCGCAATATGACATAAAAAGGAAAAACGGAATACTATGAACAACGGCAGGAAAACAATTATCAAGATCCAGGCGATTCTCTTTGCAGTTCTTTTTGCAGCCTTTGCTTTTGTCGGCTGTAAAAACAACGACAACAACAAAGCGGATGAAAACGGATTCACGGCCGAACAGCGCACCGTGCTGTGTGATGCGGCAAGGGCATTCTATTTGTTGGACTTTGACTACAACTCAAAGGATAACGCAATATCCTTCCGTCAGCTTGAGGAATTTGCCTTCTATATTTATGCCTACGGCGACAGTCTTGAAACAACCACTGCCGACAACAGCGGCTATCGCTCCGTTGACGGTCAAAAAGTTGACGATATCGTAAAAATGCTTTTCGGAGTCAAGCTCGGAACGCGTTCTTCCCGCCCGTCAACAAAGCTCAATTTCTACTACCGCGACGGTAAATATTATTTCATGGTCGGCAAAGACCTTGACATTGCGGCTGAAATCGTCGGCGTTGAATCGGACGATGCCGGCAATCGGGTCGTTACGGTTCAGCTCACCGAAAACGGTGCTTACGCCGGAAAAATCGAGCTTACGGCTGCAAGTGCGGACAGCGAAAACAGCATGCGGATAACCGCATGCAAATCCTACAGAGCCAAATGAGCTTTCCGCGCCGCACGGCGGAACGGAATTTAACGGCCTTACCGAAATTTTACCAAATATAACCAACGACTGTGTAACTAACGACTGATAATCTACGAAAGAGGCACTGAAATGGGAAAGATGAGAATGCTGTCCAACGTCATCAATCATGCATCAAACCAAGTGGAGGGTTTTTGCTTCATTAAAAGCCTTCAGCTTAAGGTGAACGTGAAAGGTGCGGAATATCTTGATATTATGCTTGCGGATGCGGACGGGGAAATCAACGCAAAGCTTTGGGACTATCAAAGCACCGTCCACGGAATGTATTCCGCCGGAGAGGTCATCAAGGTTCGCGGAACAATAAACCTGTATAAAGACACGGAACAGCTCAAAATCGACCGAATCCGCCACATAACGGAAGCCGATCATGTTGATATGTCCTCAATCGTTGCTTCCGCACCGATAGACGGCGAAAAAATATTTGACAATCTGTTCGAATTTGCGGGTAGTTTTGCCGATGCCGACATTGCAAAGCTCACGCAGTATCTTCTTACGGAGAACCGCGAACGTATGCTTTATTATCCCGCCGCGCTGAAGCTGCATCATGCACACAGGGGCGGACTTATGTACCACACTTCAACCATGCTCGACACGGCAAAGCAGGTCGTTTCGGTTTACGGCGCAATTTATCCGGAGCTTTGCAGCGACCTTGTTTACGCAGGCGTCATTTTGCATGACATTGCAAAAACGCAGGAGCTTGAAGTCGGCACCGTCGGGCTTGCAACGGCGTACACAACGGAGGGGCAGCTTCTCGGACATATTTCAATGGGCATGGCAATGATAAACAATGCGGCAAAAAAGCTTAATATCCCGCGGGAAACCGCAATGCTGCTCGAACATATCATGCTTTCGCACCACGGAGTTCCCGAATACGGTTCCCCGCAGATGCCGATGTTCCCCGAGGCTGAGATCGTTTCCGCAATCGACACGCTTGATGCGCGGCTGTTTGAAATGTTTGACGCCCTTTCGGCGGTGAACACCGGAGAATTCACGGACAGGCAGTGGGCGCTTGACAACAGGCGGCTTTACCGCCACGGACACAAGTTCTCCAAGGAATCCGGCGGATTCCAAAGCGGCGCAGGCACGGCCGACGGGCAGCCCGCGGCAGCGGCCGAGGATGACAGCCTTGCAGCAAAACTGAGCAGCCTTGCGGGCAAATTCAACTCGATTAAGTCATGACCGAAATTCGGGCATTCAGAATAAAGACAATCAACCGAAAAGAAAACGAAAGGAAGCTTTTGCCTTTGCAAAAGCCACGGCAATAATTATGAAAATTATCACAACAGGTGTTGCGGGAACGATGGAATCAAGCGATATTATCGTTCGAATCGAACCGAAGGAAACGAGCGGAATCGAACTGTCTCTCGAGAGCGATGTTAAACAGCAATACGGCGACAGGATCGAGCAGGTCATCCGTGAAACTCTTGCCGCAATGGGCGTTGAAAGCGCATACGTAAGCGCAGTTGACAAGGGCGCATTGGATTGCACCGTTGAAGCGCGCACGCAGGCAGCAGCTTACCGTGCGGCAAACAGCACCGATTATAAATTTACGGAATAAGCGCATTGCGCGTTTAAATTCAGAAACATTATCCGAGCGGCGGGAAGGAGCATTACCGTGAGTTTTTCGATGATGACAATACCGAACATAAGCGGAACAAGGCTTGAAAGCCTTTGTGAATTTCTTTCTGCCGCAGGGCTTACCTATGAAGGCGGAGCCGAATACACCGTGCTGCTGCTTGACGATGAGACCGATGCCGTAGTCGGCACCGGCTCACTCTGCGGCAGCGTGCTGAAATACATTGCCGTGTCCGAAGCCATGCAGGGCGAAGGGGGCGCGGCAAGCATAGTTTCCGAACTTGTGCGCCATGCATACACATGCGGACGGCGAAAACTCTTCCTTTTCACAAAGCCGCAGAACGAATACCTGTTCCGCAGCCTTGGCTTTTTCCGCCTTGCAGCGACCGACGGCGCGATTTATATGGAAAACAGCCGAAGCGGGTTGAAGAACTACCTTGACTCACTTGAAAAAGGGCGGGGGGTTCAGGGTGCGATCGTTGCCAACTGCAACCCCTTCACCCTCGGGCACAAATATCTGATGGAAACGGCGGCGGCGCAGGTTGATTCCCTTCACGTTTTCATCCTCAGCGAAAACAGCGCGGAAAATGCGGAATTCTCCGCCGAAGCAAGGTTCGAACTTGTCAAAAAAGGCACTAAACACATAAAGAATCTTCTCCTGCACCGGAGCGGGGACTATATCATTTCGCACTCAACCTTCCCGACGTACTTTATAAAAGACAAAGCCGATGCCGGGCGCATCAATGCCGATCTTGATCTGACGCTTTTCGGCTCCGCAATTGCTCCCGCTCTCGGCATAACAAAGCGTTTTGTCGGCACGGAGCCGTTTTGCGCCGTGACACGCGCATATAACGAACGCATGAAACAGATTCTGCCGAAATACGGAGTCGAAGTCATTGAAATACCCCGAATCGGCGGAATCAGCGCAAGCCTTGTTCGAAAGGCAATGGCCGAGGGCAATTTGGAGCTTGTGTCGAAAATCGTGCCGGAAACAACCATGGAATACATAAGAGCCGAGAATCAGGAGCCGGAAATCAGAAGTCATCGGAAGTCATAAGTCAGAAATTCTGCCCGAATGCACGTTTCGGCCGCCGATACCGAACCCGCGGTTTCCGATTTTCGTCTTCCCGTTCCAAACCAATGAAAAGGGCGGTATTTTTTATATGAACCTGAAAAAAATCCGAAACATACTGTGCATTGCCGTTTTGCTCATCGCAGCGGCGGGCACATTTGTGTTGTTTGCTTATCCGCGGTTTGTTGAACCCGTTGTGAAATACAATGAAGCACAGTCCCTTTATGAAAGCGGGGATTATTTGCGTGCGGCGATGCAGTTTTCCGCATTGGGCGGGAAGCGTGATTCGGCGCAGAAAGCGGCTGATGCGTGGTGTTCTGCCGGTGAAGCTGCGCTTGCACGCGGAGATGCCGAAACGGCATATGCCTGTTTCAAAAGCGCGGGAATGCCCGAAGCGGAGCAGCTCAGGCAGGACGAGTGTTTTTTTGAACTGGGGAAAAATGCGTATGCGGCGGGCGACTACAACCGTGCGGAAATCTGCTTCGACAGCATAACGGACAAAGCAGGTTTTGCGGCGCGCACCGATGAAGTCCGCATTGCAGCGGCGGAAAGTTTTCTGAGTGCGGGCGAAATGCCGCAGGCAATGCGCTGTTTTTCGCTCTGTTCCGATGAATCAAAGTCAAACATATGCCGAATTTATATAACTCAGGGCGAGAACCTCCTTCAAAATTTCGAAATTGAATCGGCATACAAATGTTTCAACGGCGCAAAAAACAATTGTTCGGACGATGCGCTTGCCGACTTGCTGCAAAAGATAAATTCCGCGTGGGAAAGCGCGGGGCAGCGGGCAATGGAAGCGGGCAAATACGAGATTGCAACCGAATGCTATTCAATGAGCGACGGTTTTTCGCCGGATGAAGTTATTGCCGAGCGTGATGCGGCGCGGTATGAAAAGGCGGTTGAAGCGTATCAAAAGAAAAATTATCTCGAAGCTTTGACCCTGCTCAATTCCGTGTCCGAAGACTATGAACAATCAGCGGATATGATTGCGGAAATCCTGAAGATGCTGCAAAGCACCCCTGCGGCGGGCGGCAAGGATTTTTATGCGCTGCGGAATCTTGACGGAACCGTTTCGCTCACGGGTTCCGGCTGGAAAGGCGAAACGGTCTCGTGGAGCGGGATACGTTCGATCGCTGTCGGAAGGGAAAACTTCATTCTCGGGCTGCGGGCGAACGGCACCGTTGCGGCTGCAGGGAAATCTTCCTATGACCGCACCGGCGTTGGTTCGTGGACCAATATCGTTCAGGTCGCCTGCGGACTGAACCACTCGCTCGGGCTGCGAAGCGACGGAACGGTTGTCGGCTGCGGCTGGAACTATTACGGGCAGCGCATAACGGAAACTTGGGCGGGTGTGGTTTACATTGCAGCCGGGAACAACACGAGCTACGGCGTTCTGAGCTCCGGACGCGTCATTGCGATTGGGGATAACAGCAGCGGGCAATGCAATGTTTCCGAATGGCGCGGCGTCGCCGCCGTCAGCGCGGGTTATATGCACGCCGTGGGGCTTAAAAGCGACGGAACCGCGCTTGCGTGCGGTGCGAACAACTCCGGGCAGTGCAATGTTTCCGAATGGGAAGATTTGACAATGATTGCAGCCGGTGCATATCACACCGTCGGGCTTAAGAGCGACGGAACACTTGTTGCCTGCGGCAGCAACACTTTCGGCGAATGCAATGTTTCCGGTTTTCACAATGTTGCAGCCGTTTCTGCGGGCGAAAGGTTCACGCTTATCACCTTTAAAGACGGTTCAAGCACCGTTGTCGGTAACTTCGATGCAGGCCAAAGCAATCCGTAAGCAGCAATGAGCAGAGAGAGTCAAATGAACAATGTCGGCGTTTTTGAAATGGCGGAACGGCGCGAAAAGCGTGCGGCGGAGCAGCGGGATATGCTTGCCCGCTGCGGGCTGCCTCTTGTTTGCATAAACATGAATATTGCCGGCCCCGTCAAGCGCGGTGCGCTCATCGATTGGGCGTTCTTCCGCGCGCTGAACGCCGCCGCAAACAGTTTTAAGGGCAAAATACGCGGGTTCGCCTTCACGAACGAAAAAACCGGAATTGAAGCGATGCTTGCGGTTGACGCAGCGGCAGAAAGCCTGAAAAAACAAGCGGAAAGCATTGAAAAGGAATTTCCCGAAGGGCGGCTGTTTGATATCGATGTCATCGGCACGGACGGGCTGAAGCTCTCCCGCAATGTGCCGCGAAAATGCTTAATCTGCGGACAGCCCGCTGCGGCATGTGCGCGCAGCAGAACACATTCGGCGGAGGAGCTCCGAAAAGCGACAGCGGAGCTTCTGAAAAAGGCGGCAGCGCAGCATTATTCCGAACTTGCGGCGCAGGCACTTATCCGCGAGGTTCACACAACGCCGAAACCCGGACTTGTTGACGAAAACAACAGCGGCGCAAACGACGATATGGATGCCGCACTGTTTGAGCTCAGCACGGAAGCTGTCCAACCTTTTTTTGCGCAGATGGCAAAAATTGCGCTTGACGCCGTTTGCACTGCGGCTTCCGGGTTCTCCGGCGATTTTTCCGGCGGTGCAGCATTCGGCGGAAGCATTCTTCCGAACGGCGCGGTATCCCGCCTGAAGCAAACAGGCATCCTTGCCGAAAGAGCAATGCTCGAGGCAACCGGCGGGGTAAATACACATCGCGGTGCAATATTCTCTCTCGGGCTTGCGGTGTGCGCGGCTGCGCTTTCGGCAGCGGGTGCGGAAGGGCATTTGCCCTTGCGGGAAAATGCCGGCGAGCGCATTGCAAAGCTTGCGGGAAAACTTGCCGAAGCATTTGATTACGAACGCAATTCGGGTTCCAACGGCGCAATTGTGCGGCGCAAATACGGCGTCGGCGGCGCGATCGAGCAGGCAAAAGCGGGGTTTCCGCTTGCAATTGTTGCAAAATCCCTGCATGAAGAGTATAATATCGAATCAAACGGACAGGGTTCTGTCGATTCGTGGGCATTTGCTCTTCTGGGCATCATGGCCGAGCTTGAGGATAACAACGCGCTCAAGCGCGGCGGCGATGCGGGCGCACGGTTTGTTAAACGGCGTGCCGCGTTCCTGCTTTCAAAGCGAACAATGCTGACGGAGGCGGAGCTTCTTGATTTTGACGATGAGCTTATTCGGCGCGGCATAAGCTGCGGCGGCGCGGCGGACATGCTTGCCGCTGCAATTTTCCTTTCCCTTGCGGATGAGGAACAGCGATGTTTCGCCGACCTTATAAAAACAACATTATAAACAACGAAAGCGTATAATTGCATGGATGCAAGACTAATCGGCATTTTTGATTCGGGCATGGGCGGCGTGAGTCTGCTGCGTGACGCAAGGATGCTTTTACCGACGGAAAATTTTATATACTACGGGGACAACCTTAACGCTCCCTACGGCGACAGAACAGAGGAAGAGATTCTTGCCCTGACCGAGAATTCCGCTGATTTTCTGCTGCAATTGGGCGTTAAAGCGCTTGTTATCGCCTGCAACACGGCAACGAGTGCCTCCATAAACGTTCTCAGAAAAAAACTTGACGTTCCCGTCATAAGCGTTGAACCCGCAATAAAGCCCGCCTGCGAAATTCCCGGGGACGGCAAAATCTTCATGCTTGCCACCGCCGCAACAACGCGGCTTGCAAGGTATCGGGCGCTTCAGGAGCGAATGCCCGACCCGCAGCGCGTGCTGAATTTCGGCATAAGCGGCATTGTTGCGCGAATTGAAAGCGGGATCGTTGCCGATGATGCATTTGACGACATTTTTGACGCATATCTCGCACCGTATCACGGCATGAAAGCGGACGGCATTGTTCTCGGCTGTACTCACTACATTTTCATTGCCCGCGCCGTTGAAAGATATTTCAAAAAACACTTCTGCGGGGAATGCCGCCTGTTTGACGGCAATTCGGCAACCGTTCGGCAGCTCGGAAGGGTGCTTGAGCAAAGCAATCTCGGCAATTTCACAGGCTGCGGCAAAGTCGCATTCCACACAAGCGGGAATTCGGAAAAGCTGAAACCCGTGTTCGATATGCTGCTTGATATGCCGATTTACAAACAGGGAGAAGAATAAAACACTTTCTTCCGTTAAACAAAACCGTTCAAACACAACATTAATGCCCTCGGCACGGATTTTGCCGAGGGCTTTTTCAAATTCCGCACGACCGGCGGCGCAGTCTTCAAATTCTTTCCTTAAACCGATTTCTCTTTAAATCAGTTTTTTCATGCAGTGAATTGCCGAACCCGCATTTGCTTACAGTTCCGCCGTCACAATGAACCCGCCGTCATTCGAACCGGAAATAAAATAACTCCCGCACTGTGCGGGCACGGGAATATTCACGCTTTCCGTGCCTGCGTTTTCGTCCGTCGGAACAAAGTATATGACGTATCCGGAATCGGGGAGAGCGGAAAACTCCGCCGAGCCGAGATCCTCGGGCTTTGCGGCGGAAAGACTCGGAACATGCAACAATTTCGTCTCCGGGGTGAAGCCGCGGAGATATTCGATGTACTCCTCGAATGTTATGCCGAGAGCGCGGACTGCTGCCGCGTTTTCCTTGCCGACATAGCGAAAATGCCACGGTTCATATGCAACATGCGTTATGTTCTCCTTTTCCGGCGGATAGCGCAGGATAAAACCGTAATCCGCACAATGCACCTTCAGCCATTCAAACTGCGGGTGATTCGGAAGCGTCACGCGTTCGCCGTCCTTTGACATTGACGAAAGGTCGGCCGCAAGCCCCGTGTGGTGTTCGCTCGTTCCGGGGGCGGCAACATAGGCATCCGCCGCTGCCTGACCGTAGGCCGCAACATAATCATCGTAAACCCCCTGTTGATATTCAAGAGTTCGATACGCGCTTGTGAGCAGCAGCCTGTCGCCGCCCGTCTGCTCCGAAAAAGCTTCCGCAAGTGCGGAGAGCGCGGAAATTGCAGGTTGAGCAAGACTTAAATCATTGCGTTCGGTCAAAAGCGAACCTGCGGCGGTTACCGGAACAACATCGGTTGAATCCGCTGCGGGGAAACCATGCTCAAAATTTACGAGTGCAAGCTGTCCCTCCGCCGCATCGGAAACGCTTACGGAAACGAAAGTATATGGTGCGGGAGTTGCCGTCGGGAGCAGAGCTGCCGTTGGGAGCGGAGCTGACGTTGGGAGCGGAGCTGCCGTCGGGAGTGAAGCTGACGTCGGCACGAATGTGTTCTGCGGCGGGGGAGTGCGCTGCGCCGAACATGCGGGAAACCCCGCCTTGCAGCACAATGCGGCCGAAACGGCGATTATAACGGCGCAAATTATAAGAATCACTGCAATTGCCGTTTTTCTTTCGGAGGGCGCGTGACCCCTGCGGCGGCGAACTCTGATTGAAGGTGCCGAAGACAAATGTTTTTTCATGTTGTTATTTCCTGTTCAATATTTTTCGTGCAAAGTATAATATTTAAACGAACACCGAATAAACCCGTGCGGGCGTCACTGCGCACCTTTGAAGTAGTTTTCCGCTTCCTCTGCGGAAACAAGCGTTATTTTTGCATCCTGCACGCGGAAGATTTTGTCGCAAAGGGCAAGTATGCTCGGGCGGTGAGTTGCAACAATGCAGGTCTTTTTTGCTCCGCAATTGCGGTTGAAGCTGCTTCCTTTTGCAATTATATTGCGGATTATCAGCTGCTCCGTCTCAATATCCAGTCCGCTGGTTGCCTCATCAAGCAGCAGTATCGGTGCATCGCGCAGAATTGCTCTTGCAATGGCAAGCCGCTGCGCCTGTCCCTCGCTTATGCCGTGTCCCTTTTCCCCGATGCAGGCATCTATGCCCCCCATTCTTGTTACAAAGCGGAGCGCACATGCGGCATCCAGTGCAGCCGTCAATTCCTCGTCGGATGCTTCCGGGCGGACAATGCGAAGATTTTCCGCAATCGTTCCCGAAAAAACCGTGTTGCCCTGCGGAACATAGGAAAACAGCCTGCGATGTTCGGCCGAAACGATGTGAGCCCTGCCGCTGTCATCCACAAGCTCCGCAAGCCCGCCTTCAGGTCGAATAAGCCCGAGAATCAGCCGAAGCAGCGTTGTTTTTCCCTGTCCGCTTGCGCCGATAACGGCTATTATCTCGCCCGGTTCCGCCGAAAAAGAGCTGCGCGTCAGCACGGGTTTGACAGCCGCATCATCGGAGTAACGAAAATCTATGTTCGTCAGGCGAAGGCTGAGCGGGCGGGAGGCAAGTTCCGCAGCCTGTTCGGGAGTTTCGGCCTGCGGCTCCGGCGGAAGATCCGAAAGCTCGCGGACGCGGTGCGCGGAAACGGCACTGTTCAAAAGCTGCGGAACAAGCTTTATGAATGAAGAAAAACCCGCCGTGATACGCGCTCTCTGCTGAAGGAAGAATGTCATCGTTCCATATGATATTGCGCCGTGCCAAATAAGGCTCAGACAGTATCCGAAGGTTGCAAACGAAACGATATATGACGAAACGGTGAGCAGGATGTTTGCGCGGATAAGGAAAAGGTTGTTGTCAAGGCTTGCCGTTTTGCACTCCTCCTGCTTGCATCGGAATCGCTCGCCGTAGGCTTCCGCCGCGCCGAGACTCTTGACCGTGTCGTAATTGCAGAAAGTCTCCGTTTCAAAGCTCATGAGCGCGCTTTCCTTTTCAAGCACAAGGCGGTGAAAAAGGCGGGATTTTTTCATTAACCCGCGGCTGACGACAACAAGAAACGGTGCGCTGAGCAAAGCAATAAATGCCATGGGCACGTTGTAAAACAGAATCGTGACGAACGAAGACGCGAAAGAAAAGCCCGTTACAATGACGGAGGGAATCCAGCTTATTGCAATTGAAGCCGCCGTTTGCGTGTCCCCGTTTAAGCGGTTCAGAATGTCGCCGCTCTGAAATTTTTTAACGCCCTGCCAGTCCGCCCGCATAAGTTTGTCGAAAAGTTCCGCCCGCATATCGTTGTTCACCCGAAGAGCAATTTTTGCGGAAACACGCGACTGAAGGCTTGAAAACACAAGCCCCGCAACCGCACTTGCCGCAACAGCAGCGATAAGCAGCCAGAGTGAGCCGATTTTTCTGTTTATAACAATATCTATTGCGTACTTGCTGATGATTGCGGAAACAAGGCTCAGTGATGCACTGAGCACGCCGAACAGTATCTGAATAACAACAAACCATTTGTATTTTTTTGTGTAACCGAAAATCCAGCGCATATCCGAAAAGAACTCCTCTGCCGAGCCGTCCCGGAAACTGCCGAAAATACGTTTTACAATGCCTGCCGGACCGCGTCCGCCGCTTTTTTGTTCGGTCTTTTCCAATGTGTTCACCCTGTTGAATCGAGAATCAGTGTCCGCAGCGGCATGTGCTGCTCGGGCGCACACCCCTGCATTATGGATTATAACAAAAAACGGGTGAAATAACAATACGCTGAAAAACATTCAAACTTTTTGCAAAATGCGAAAAAAGCAGCGATAAACCGCGCAATGCGGCATACTGTTTATTATCTGCCGTTGTGAATGCGATGCTCCGAACGATTGTTTTTCCGGTTGAAAAACTTTAACCAATCGTATTTTCGAGCGGAAACATATGTTCGGAGTTTTTGAACCGGCATCGGGAATCCGCAAAACATGCAGGAATTTTCGAAATACTTCCGATTTATGAGAACAAGATTTTAGGGAACAGGATTTGAGGGAACGGGATGAAACTTGTTGTGAACGCTTATGCCCGCAGCGGAGCGGAGAGCGCGGACCGAATTGAAAAAACGGCGGGGAAACTCCGTTCCGCCGCAGCAATGGTGTTTGTTGCCGGCAGCGGCTTTTTTCGCTCCGGAGTTTGCGGAGAAGTTTTTGATATTCCGACCGTTGACGAGGGCGGAGGGGCGGTTCCGCTTTTTATTGCCGCCGTGCTTCCCGCCGAAACCGATTCGGAAATTGCGGTATTAAAAATCGACGGAGACGGCAGACTCACCGACGGCGCGGCTCAGTGCATACACTGGGATGCGGGCTGTTTTGAGCTGTGCGTATTGCTGAACGAAAAAAAACGCTCGGAACCCGAACCCGCACGGCTCGGGAGCGTTGATTTTCCGACAGGGAGCGGCAGGCAGCGGAGGGTTGCGCTGTTTCGTGACGGCGGCCTCAGAATCTCCGTTGAAGAGAGCGGACAGGAACGAAGCTGGTATGTTTGCGGCGGCACGGACGGGAAAGCGCATGTTTTGGACGTCGGAAGGGAAAGGCTGCTCGTTATTCATGCCTCGGGCTGCCGCCGATGCGAAAATTCGGAAGCCGAAACGCCCGTGCTCGGTTTTAAATGCGGCTGTCGATGTGAAAAACTTGTTGCTCTGAACGACAGAATCGAGGTTGCCGCCGCTCTTGCCGGGGAAATCTGCCGCATTGAAAACGGATACCTCACCGCAATTGAGCCGCTCGGAACCGTTTTGGGACATGAAAAGCGAACAAGGTATGAGTTTTTCGGCGGTTCACTGCGCGAATTGCCGCCGGAAACGGGCTTTTTCACAAACCGGGCGCATATGCCGAACTCCCCGCAGGAAACCGCACTTGCATTGATGCAGGCCGTTCGGCTCGGCAGGGAGGATGAGGCCGATGCTCTGCTTTCCCGCGAGCTTGCCGAAACGCTCTCGTTTGCGGAGCTTTGCGATTTTTTCGGGAGCTTTGCGGACGAAAGAATTGCCCCGTCGGGGTTATGCGAACCGACCGCATATGATAATTCAACCGCCGAAAAAATCATCGTCGGTGCGATAAAAACCGATGCAGACGGGCTTGTCCGTGCGGAAAAATTCGTTTTCACGATTGAAAACGGCGTTGTGACGGATGTTGAAGGGGAGGATTAATTCCAAGCGAACCTGTGTTTTTGCCGACTTATCGCCGTATTTCTTTCGTCCCGCAGTCAGGCGCGAAAATCCTCCTCCGCGATTTTCCACAGAAGCCGAACGACTTTCTCCGCGCACTGTTCCTGCGCCAAATACTCCGAAAAAGCGGATGTGTTCCAGTAGGCGGAGTACATAGCGATTTTTGAATACAGTCGATAGGCGCGAAACTCCTGCGGCGTAAAATTATAATATTTACGGATGAGCTCCGTGCTTTCGGCGTATGCTTTTGTAAGCATCAGATAAATCTCGTCCGCACTGCGGCTCTGCATTATCTCATCGGTATAGAAAAAGTTCAGGGCCGCATTTGCAAGGTAATTCGCGATAACTTCCGTTCCGGACATATTAAAATCAAACAGTCCCGAAATTCGGCGGTTTTCGTCCACGCACAGGTTGGAGAAATTCTCGTCTCCCTGGAAAACGCAGCGCGGAAGCTCTTTGTAAAACGATCTTAGTTCGCGGCGGATTCTTTCGTTTTCCTGCACCAATCTTTCGGCAAGGGCATATTCTCCCGCTTTTTGAAGATCCGCCGTCAGGTGATTAAAATTATCCTGCTTATCATCAATTTCAAGTCCGTCAAGTTTATCATAGGGTGAAAGGTCGAATATCGAATACATCGATACCGTGTCCGTCAAGTCCACGTTTCTGTATTTCTCGGCAAAGCGGGCAATGAAAATTCTGCTTTGAGTCCGCAGCTCCTCAAGGCATCCGTCCTTCACGTCGTCGGCAACGGTTTCATCCAGGTACTCGGAAAGATAGCAGATGTTTCCGTCCCGCTCAACAATGAACCTGCCGTCTTTCGCTTTCAGGAATTTCGGCGCATGCATTCCGAATTCGCGATAGCGTTCTATCAGCCTGTTCAACTCCTCCAATCGCCCGTCCGTCATAACGGGTGCCGAATTGATGCGCAGAACGTACTTCCTGTCAATCAGGTAATTGTGGCGGATATCCGAATCTCCGTGCGATGAATCCGTAAATTCCACTGTTTGAACGGAATCCGCGCCGAACAGGCACAGCAGCTCCCTGACCGTGTCGTAAATTTCGCTTCCGTTTTTTATCTCTGTTTTTTCCATATCCGCCTCCGAATCAATCATTTGCTGCCGAAGCACTGCAAGTATAGCACAGAAAGCCTGCAAATTAAAGGGACATGAAGCATTCGTGAAAGGGACGCGAAACATTCGTGAGCGAATCGCAAATTGCGGCATCCGCCGCCCGCCTTTAAAAACTGCTTGCATATTCCCGCACGGGGCATTATAATAAGAATGCCGATTCAGTGCATTTTCATTTTATGAAAAAGGTTCGGTTATGCCCTGCCGTTCCCGATGCCCGCATACAGCAATCGGCGGCTTACCCCGACGAAAACGGGAATCTGACGCACGGAGGAAACGAATGCGAGTTTTTAAAACTATGTTTGCCGCGCTGCTTGCGGCTTTGATGCTTGTGAGCCTTCCCGGCTGCAAAAAAGAAAAGGAATTTGTTGTGCCGAGCAATATGACGCGCGAGGAAGCTGCTCTGTTCACGGCGATTGCAAATGTTTGCCCCAAGGATGACAACCATTCAAAAGTCGAATATTTAACTTTTTTCATCGAGGGCTGGAGCTTTGACAAGCTCCCTTCCGAAATTACCTCCTATCTCACAGAGTACTGCGCAAACAGCGGAGCGAACCTTGTTCAGCTCAGCTATAAGGATCTTGTTGCCCAGGGCTATATCACAAAGGGCGACGGCGATTTTTACAAGACCTATGACGACACCTACAAGATGGGGTTGGGAAAGATTTTCACATTCACCCTTAAGGACGGCGAAAGCACCGATGCGGACACATGCACGGTTGCCGTCAAAGGCTTTATTTCCGAAAGCGACACAAGTGGGTTTGACGTTGAGCTTCAATACGTTGACGGCGCATGGAAATTCGTAAAGTATTCCAATGCATGGAATCAACACCAGTTCTTCACTCCCGAACCGGAAAATTCGGACGGACCCGAAAAAGGCTGATATCACCGTTATCCGAAACACCGAACCCGAATGAAAAGCCGAATTTGCATCTCATTCTGCGGGGCTGCCGTGAGCGGCTCCGCTTTTTTTCATATTTCTCGCGTAATTTTTGCCAAAAAGCTTGAAAATCGCACCGTTCTGCGCTATAATCCGCTTGAGGTGAGAAAAGAATGAATAGTAACAAAAAACTTTACAATCTTTTTTTAATTCTTGTTGCTGTTTCGATGCTTTTTGTGTCGGTTTTCGGCAGTTTTTCCGTTGCAGACACAAACACCGAAAAAAGCGAAAAGTCTGACGATAATTATTTATTGTCCGATATTCCCGACGAGCTTTCGGACGAACCGCCCTTTGATTCCGAAGCCGTTTCCGAAAAGGATGCGGAGGATTACCGCAAATGGGCGCAGCGCGATCCGCGCTGGGGGCAGCTCCCGATGGGTGCAAGCGGAAAAACAGTGGCGCAGATCGGCTGCCTTGTAACATCCGTAACAAAGATAATTATTCAAAGCGGATACAGAACATCCGACACGTTCAACGTTGCAACGCTTGTTAACTGGCTGAATGCCAACGGCGGCCTGAGTGACGACGGCAATCTGTATTGGTACAAGCCCGCACAGATGATAGACGGACTTGAATTTGAAGGGATGGAGTATTACGAGGGGGATTCGTCCTCCGCCGCAATGCAGGAAAAGATAATGAGCTATGTGCGGCAGGATAAGCATGTTATTCTGACTGTAAAAAACTATGGGCATTATGTTGCCGTTGATAATGCAAAAAGCATTGCGGAAGGTCGTGTTTTTATCATGGACTCGCTGAACAATGTTGCGGGAAACGCGGATGTTGCGCTGGATTCCCGTTATCCGTACGTCAGCAGGCTGTGCATCTATGCGGGCAACAATCCCAACGATTCGGACTACATCTCCCGGTGCAGCTTTGAAATGACGCATCTTGAGGCGCAGGTCAAATCAAGAGCAACGCTGTTCTCCCTGCCCTGCGACGCAAGCGCAGGGTTCGGCTCGGTTGCCGTTTCAACCGCCTCTGCCGGCGAAAAGCTCGTTGTAACAGGCGACCTTGTAAACACCCTCGGGCAAAGCTGGCACCAAGTGTTTGTTAACGGTTCGCATCTTTATGTGAAGCAAACCGAAATCGGGTTTGTGCGGTTTTTGGATGATATCGAAATTCAGTCCGAAACAATCCCGCAGGGAACGCTCCCTCTCGGAAGGTCATTCGCGCTTACGCAGACCGTTGTTTCACGGCACAGTATAACGCGCATTGAGGGCAGGTTTGCGGACGGCGACGCGGACACGCTCATGTCCGCCGCGGTGCTGCCCGGCGTTCACGGCGGGTTTGACATATCCGGCACGGCTGTTGACGCCGCACTCCGCTTCGGAAACCTTGCCGCAGGGCATTATGCCTACGAACTTAAAGCGATTGTTACGGCAAGCTCCTCTCTCACAAGCCGAACCAAAACGTTTACGGAGATCCTCGTCTGCCCGTTTTCGATTGAGCTTGAGCCGCTGCGCACGTACACAGTCACATTTAAGGACGGAATGACGCGCGAAGTCCTTTCGCAGCAAAACATATACTACGGTTTTTCCGCCGTTGAACCTCCTCTGCCCGTGCACGACGGTTATGTTTTTTACGGTTGGTCGGAAGACTTTGATAATGTTCGGAGTAACCTTCATGTCTATGCAAATTTCGGCTTGCCTTACCTTATCGGCGATGCGGACGGCAACGGCGCGGTTGAACTTACGGACGCGCTGAGCATTCTTCGCCACTCAATGGGCATCAGTGTTCCCGGAATCCTGCTCGCCGCCTGTGACGTGAACGGGGACGGCACCGTTGATTCCGTCGATGCGCTGATGTTGATGCGGCGGCTGCTTGCGGCACGCGCATTTTGAGCATACGTCGGTTAAATTAAGTTAATTAACAAGCTGCATTTGTGCAAAATGCGGGCATTTCGGCCTGCATCTGCTGCGCAAATGCAGTTTTTCATTTTCAAAGGCTATTACGTCCTTTTTTGTACTTCAAATTGAATTCATTCCATTTTTCGATAGATTATAGATTTTTCTTGACTTCAGTCCCCGTTTCTGATAATATTATACGGACAGATTTGCTTCGGCGTTTAAAACACGATATGCACCGCAGCGAATCAACAAACATAACACGGAGGAAAACCGAATGAATCTCAGGAAAACTGCTGCACTGCTGCTCTCGCTCATCATGTGCTTCAGCCTCATCGTTCCCATCGGCAGCTTTGCCGAAGGGACCGCCACCGCTGCCGATAACGCAAAGCGCAGCGAAGATCTGCTTGCTTTTGCCGGCAGACTGCACAACATGACCGAAAAGTATTCCGCTGAATATACCAAAAAAGCAGCGGATACCGACCCCTATGCAAACGGACGAATCATCGTCAAGAGCGCCGAAGAGCTGGACTACACCGGCTCCGTTGCGCATGTAAACGGCTACAATGACTGGCACATTATTCAGTACAGAACTTCCGAAGAAGCGCACAAAGCGGCCGAAGCTTTTGAGCTTGTAAAGGGCGTTCAGTATGCCGAACCCGATATCGTCATGCAGGCGGATCAGGAACCCGGCGTGAACGAATTCCTCAGCTGGGGCTACGGTGCGGACTATGTTGATGCTTTCAACTACAATGAGTGGATGCTCGACTATGCCGGCGGCGTTGAAAACCTTCCCGAAGTCGTTGTTGCCGTTATCGACACCGGTTACGACAGCGATCACCCCTATCTTGTCGGCAGATCCGTTCCGGGTTATGACTTTGTAAACAACGACAGCAACCCCGAGGATGACCACGGCCACGGTTCCCACTGCGCAGGCACCATCATTGACGGCAACCTTCCCAACGTCAAAATCATGCCTCTGAAAGTTCTCGATGCCGAGGGTTACGGTAATTCCGCAGAGATCATTCTTGCAATGGAATACGCTTCCCTCAACGGCGCGGCTGCGGCAAACCTCAGCCTCAGCGGCCCCTGTGACACCGACCACAATGCATACGTTGAAGTTGTTGCCGAGGGCATGGCACACAACGACATCGTTTACTGCGTTGCGGCAGGCAACAACTACGGTTCCGACGCTTCCACCCGCTGCCCCGCAAACGTTCCCGACTGCGTTACCGTTGCGGCACACGACAGGAACAAGCGTATGGCCGATTTCTCCAACGTGGGCGAAATCGTTGACATTACCGCTCCCGGTGTCGGCATCCGCAGCGTCCGCATGGGCGGCGGCTACACCGAAATGGACGGCACCAGCATGGCGACTCCGCACGTTGCGGCAGCATGCGCACTTCTTAAAACCTTCAACCCCGACATGGGCGCATTCGAAGTTATCAACACTCTCAAGGGTGCTGCCATCGATGTCGGCATCGAAGGCGGCGGCACCGGTATTCTGAACGTTACCGACCTGCTTAAGTTCGACAATATCATCAACGGCGAAGGCAGCTTCCTGCACTTCACTTCCGCAAGCGAATATCCTTGGAATGCGGATGCAAACTGCGCATTCAGCGGCAATGCGGGCGTGAACAACAGCACTTCCGTCCTCAGCGCAAAAGCAACCCTCGGTTCATATCAGCGCATCAGCTTTGAATACAAAGTCAGCAGCGAACAGAACCACGACTATCTCCGTTTCCTTGCAAACGGCGAAGAACTGTTCTCCGCAAGCGGAAGCCAAAACTGGCAGACCTACACCTGCTACATTCCCATCCACGGCGATGTGCTTCTCACTTGGGAATTCAGCAAGGATGCAAGCGGCGCGGCAGGCGACGACAAGGCCTACATCCGCAACGTTGTGCTTGAGGAAACTCTCAGCTCCGTTATCAACACCGGCAACGGCAACTTCCTGTTCGAGGGCAACAACTATCCCTGGACCGTTGACGGCAATGCTGCAAAGAGCGGCAATGCGGGCGTGAACAACAGCACCTCCGAAATCAGCACCTCCGCAAACATCAATTCCGGACTTACCTTCCGCTTCAACTACAAGTTCGACGGCGGCGCAGGCGATAAGTTCCAGTTTGTTGTTGACGGAAATGTTGTTCTTGAAGTTTCAACCGCATCGGATTGGACTCAGTACGATTACCTCATCGAAGAAAGCGGCGACCACACCTTTGCTTTCCGCTATGTTAAGGACGGCAGCGGTGCGGCGGGCAGCGACTGCGCATGGGTCAAGGAAGTTAACCTGCTCTACACCCTCGAATCCGCACTCAACGTTCCCGGCGGCGAGCTGAACTTCACCAGCACGGGCAGCTATCCCTGGGCGGTTCTCGATGATTATGCAAAGAGCAGCAACGAGGGCGTGAACAGCAGCACCTCCGCAATCTCTCTCAGTCTTACCATGAGCGCGGGCGAAACCCTCACCTTCCGCTGCAAGGTCAGCAGCGAACAGAACTACGACAAGTTCATCTTCACCGCAAACAACACCCAGGTATTCTCAAAGTCCGGCAGCCTTGCATGGGAGGAATACACCTACACCGCAGCCACCTCCGGCACCTACAACTTTGAGTGGAAATACACCAAGGACAGCAGCGTCAACCGCAACGATGACTGTGCATATCTTGACGATGTTGAATATCATTCCAATGCGATCCCCGGCGATTCCGACGGCGACGGCACCGTTACCGTAAGCGATGCACTGCTTGCAATGCGCTATGCAATGGGCACCGTTACAAACATCAATGTGAATGCAGCCGATATTGACGGCGACGGCAATGTTACCATCACCGATGCCGTAACGATCCTCCGCATGGCAATGACCGCATAACCTTGACTCGACCGAATCGGCTCGGTTGAATCGAACTTGACCTACCGACAGGGACTGCCCGCAGACATGCGGGCGGCCCCTGTTTTTTGATTATGGTTCCACGAATAAGTTTTATTTCCCGGGAAATACGGCTTCGTTTCCCGAGCCCGGCTCAGACTTTTCTCAATCACGGCTTTTTTAAGAAAACGGCTCTTTAATTCGGCGGCGAAATGCGTTATAATAGAATACCGGTTCAAACCGCAGGCATTCAAATGCACATATCACTCTGAAAGGGTTCAAATAAATGGCAGCAACAGGTTCAAACGGCGCAAAGAGACGCTCCGGACGGGGCTCCGCAGGGCGCAGCGAACAGCGGCCCGCTTCCGCTTCACGAAACGGAAAAAAACAAAGCGGCAAATCCGCCGATTCGGCCGATACCAAGCGCGAGATAATCGGAGTCGTGCTTATACTTGTCGGCATCATACTCGGCATATTCTGCTATGCCCCCCGTTCGTCCCAAGGGGTCATTGCGGCAATTGTGCCTCTGCTTTTCGGCATTTTCGGCATCGGAATGTATGCAGTACCCGTGCTTTGTGCGGCACTCGGAGTTTGTGTTATCGCAATTCGAAAGGACAATTCCCGCACGGGCACGATCGTTTGCGCAGCCGCTGCCGCATTCGCGCTGCTTTCGTTCATTCACCTTGCCGAATATGCAAAATCGATTCCCGCCATGAACTTCGGAGAGACTGTTTCCCATGCATGGTCCGCAGGCAGCCGCCTGCGCAGCGGCGGAGGTTTTTTCGGCGGAATCATTGCGTACCTTTTTGCAAAGCTGTTCGGCGTCACGGGCGGATGTGTTGCACTGGCGGGCATTGATATTATCATGCTGCTTGTTATCACAGGGCTTTCCCTCCGAAAAACGGGCAAAAAGCTTGCCGAAAGCGTTGCGGAGGCTCACGCCGTTTCGCGTGCCCGCCGACAAACCGAGCTTTACAACGAAAAACTTGACGACACAAAACCCGAGAGAGGGCGCAAAAAACAAAGCTCATCCAACGAGCCGCAGTTTGACGAGGACGGATTCCTTGTTCATTCCGGAAAACCGCTCACGGCTGGGGACAGCGATTACGGGGCGGAAAGCGGCGAACAGGTTTCCTCCCTTGCAAAACGCAGCAAAGCCCGCAAAAGGCAGGAAGCGGAGATGTCCGCACGTTCCGAAAACGGGAATGCGGCGGACATTGCCGAAACCGTCGGCACATCCGATTTCACCGCACGGCGCACCCCGCAGAAGCGCAGGCCTTTCGGCACCGCAAAAAACAATGACGAACTTGAGTTTTTCCCCATTTCGGGGCCGCTCAAAACAACAAAACCTCAGAAGCACAGGCGCAGCGGAAAACGTGAACTGAAAACAAGCGATTTTGTTCCCTCCGATGTTGATGTTGACAACGGGTCTCGGGAGGATTTTCCTTCCTACGGCGATGAACACATTGACATTCCCATGAACCTTTCCTATGCCGATGTCGAACGCGACGAAGAGGGCTTTGCTCCTCCGACAGCGGATGACGACATGCCTTTCGAGCCGGATTATTCCAACGAGTCTTCCGATTCGGCTGTTTCTGCGTCGGAAGAGCCGTTTGACAGCCCCGCCGCCGGAGATTCAACCGAAGCCGATGATGACTTCCTGCGCGGCATTCCGGTGACACGCATGGAGGACATTCCGCCGCAAAGCACCACGGAACAGTCCGAAACGGCGCAAAGCGGCTTTTCCGCAGAACGCAAATCAACACCCGTCGGCGGCAATGATTCTTCGCAAGGCGGCAGTCCCTCGGGAAACACCGTCTCCTCCGTCGTTCCCGCCGCCGTGATCGAATACCAACGGCCGCCGTACAGCCTTCTGCGCCTGCCCGACCCTGCCGCAGCGGTTGCATCCGAATCGCCGACGGAGAAGGCAAAGGTGCTTATCGAAACGCTCAACAGCTTTAATATTTCCGCACGAATTGTAAATATCAGTGTCGGTCCGGTGATAACAAGGTTCGAGCTCCAGCCCGCACAGGGGATCCGCGTGAACCGCATCACGACCCTGAGCAACGATATTGCACTTGCGCTTGCGGCTCCGCGTGTCCGCATCGAAGCGCCGATACCCGGAAAATCAGCAATCGGCATTGAAATTCCGAACAAGGATACCGCACCCGTGTACCTCCGCGATGTGCTTGAAACGCGTGAATTCAACTCTGCAAAATCCCCGCTTACAATGGGCTTGGGCAAGGATATTGCGGGCAAAGTCGTGCTTGCGGATCTTGAAAAAATGCCGCATATGCTGATTGCGGGTCAAACGGGCTCCGGTAAATCCGTGTGCATCAACTGCATCATATTGAGCTTGATCTTCAAATCCGCACCTAAGGATGTTCGAATGATCCTCATCGACCCGAAAGTCGTTGAGCTGTCCATCTTCTCCGCGCTTCCGCACCTGTTCTGTCCCGTTGTTACCGAGCCGAAAAAAGCGGCGGGCGCACTGCGCTGGGCGGTTACGGAAATGGAGCAGCGTTACGGCAAGATGGGAAAAGTCAACGCCCGCGACATCTACCGCTATAATGCCATGCAGGAGCGTGAGGAGGATAAGTGGCCGCGCCTTGTTATCATAATCGATGAGCTTGCCGACCTTATGATGGTTGCTTCAAAGGATGTTGAAGAATCCATCTGCCGCATTGCGCAGCTCGGCAGAGCCTGCGGCATTCACCTTATCGTTGCAACTCAGCGGCCGTCCGTTGATGTTATAACAGGCCTTATAAAAGCCAACATTCCCTCGCGAATTGCGTTTGCCGTTTCAAACGGCACGGATTCCCGCGTTATTATGGACGCAAGCGGTGCGGAAAAGCTGCTCGGCAAGGGCGATATGCTTTTCCATGCGAACGGCGCAAGCAAGCCCACACGCGCACAGGGTGCGTTTGTGTCGGATGAAGAAGTTGAAGCGATTCGCGACTTTTTCCTTCAGAATCAGGTGGCTGCTCCGTCATATGACGAAAGCGTGTTAAGCGAAATCACCGGCGGCGGGGGAGGGCTCGGCCAAGGCAACGGCAAGCAGGACGACGATCTGCTTCCCGATGCGGTGCGTCTCGTTGTTGAAAGCGGCACGGCCTCCATTTCAATGATTCAGCGCCGGCTGCGCGTCGGCTATGCACGTGCGGCAAGGCTTGTTGACATCATGGAACAGAACAAATTCGTGAGCGAGCCGGACGGAGCAAAGCCCCGAAAGGTGCTCATTGATGCAGCCGAATACAACCGCATATTCGGCGGAAATCTGCAAAGCGGCTCCCCCGGGAGCGGAAAGGATACTGATTAAGTGAACAGCGATAAATTATATTCAAAATGCCCCCGTGTCGGTCTCGTCTCCCTCGGATGCAGCAAAAATGCCGTGGATTCCGAAATTCTGTTGGGCGAACTTAAGTCACGCGGGTTCGATATCGTGAACAATGCCGCGCAGGCGGAAATCATTATCGTTAACACCTGCGGCTTTATCGAAAGCGCAAAGACGGATTCCATAGATACGATTCTCGATATGGCGCAATATAAAACCGCAGGCAGCTGCAAACTGCTTGTTGTCACGGGTTGTTTGAGCCAGCGTTACGGTGATGAGCTTGCGCGGGAACTGCCCGAGGTTGACGTTTTCAACGGCGTAAAAAACTATCCCGCTCTTGCGGAGCGGCTTGCAGGAATCTGCGGAGTTAAACCCGCGCCCGAAAGTGCGAATGCCGCGGCGTGCTGCGGCATCCCGAAGCGACTGCTCACGACCCCGTCATATCGCGCATATCTGCGCATTGCGGACGGCTGCGACAATCGCTGTACTTATTGTGCGATCCCGCTGATTCGCGGCGGCAGAGTCAGCACCCCCATGGAGACCCTTCTTGCCGAGGCTGAACAGCTTGCAAAAAGCGGGGTCACGGAGCTGACCGTTATTGCGCAGGACACTTCGGCATACGGCATTGACCTTTACGGAAAACCCATGCTGCGTGAACTGCTTGAAAAACTGACCGAAATTGAGGGGCTGCATTGGGTTCGCGTGCTTTATGCCTATCCCAACACCGTCACGGAAGAACTTGTTGACGCAATGTACCGCAACCCGAAAATCTGCAATTATATCGACATTCCGATTCAGCATATCTCGGCACATATGCTGCGCGACATGAACCGCCACGGCAGCGCGGAACACATCCGCGAAATCACGGACTATATCCGCCGCAGTGCTCCCGGGTTCATTCTCCGCACAACGGTCATGCTCGGCTTTCCCGGCGAAACCGAAGCGGATTTTGACGAGCTTATGCATTTCATGGCGGAACATCCTTTCGACAGGGTGGGCGCATTCACCTATTCCGCCGAGGACGGCACACCTGCCGCCTCCATGCCGAACGCAGTCGATGCGGAAACCGCCGAGCAGCGGCTTGACAGGCTCATGCGTCAGCAGATGAAGATTTCCCTTGAGCTGAACCGCGCAAGAATCGGCACCGTTGTTGAAGCCCTTGTTGACGGCGCGGACGAAGAATTCCTTTTCTGCCGTTCCTACGCCGAAGCAGCCGATGTTGACGGAATCATCAAGGTTCCGCATTGCGGAAACCCCGTTCCCGCCGGAAGTTATGTCAGCATCAAAATCACCGGCGCGGATTATTATGACCTCTGCGGTGAATTGGTGCCGCCCCTTAAAACGGTTATGCGGTAAGCCGGCACCGCCCCTTAAATACTGTTATGCAGGGAGTCGGCATCGCCCTTTAAAACGGTTATGCGGTGAGCCGGCACCACCCCTTAGAACTGTTACGGAGAAACAAAAATGAACCTTCCAAACAAGCTTACAATGCTTCGCATGCTTATGATACCGCTCTTTATCGCATGCTTCTATCTGCCCGAAAGCTGGCTTATCGGCACACTGAACGGCGTTCCGCTGCTGCTCAAATACGTTCTTGCAGCAGTGGTTTTCCTGCTTGCCTATGTTACGGACACGCTGGACGGGCGCATTGCGCGCGCACGCGGCCTTGTTACCGACTTCGGCAAACTGATGGATCCGACGGCGGACAAGCTGCTCACCTCCGCCGCACTCATCATGCTCTGCCGATTTGAAGTCATGAGCTTCGGCAATTTCCTGATGCCGGTGTTCACATTCATCATCATTGCGCGGGAAATCTTCGTCAGCGGCATCCGCCAGCTTGCCGCAGGCAAGGGCATTGTTATTGCCGCAAAAGCCATCGGCAAGGCGAAAACAACGCTGCAATTTGCCGCAATCCTTATTACCCTGCTTTGCGGACCCGTGTTCACGGCAATAGGCATTCCCGTGGATTTCGTGCTTATCTGCGCCGCCGCTGCGCTGACGGTCTGGTCCGGAATCGACTACACCGTCGGAGCCAAGGATCTTTTCAAAAACAGGTGAGCGTTCGCCGCATCTCAACATGATTAATGCTTTTAAATCAGCCCCGATTTTTTCGCGGGCTGATTTTGTTCGAAAATATTCCGAATACTTTCTTTCATGAAAAAAGCTTTAATTTATTGTCTTTTTATCCATGACCGACTCTAAATCGGCTTTTCTTTTAAGAACGTTTTTTAATCCCGTTTTTCGTGTTCAAACCGCAGTCGGTTCAATTTCGCAGTGCTTTTTAATTATATTATTTTTTGATATTGACACGCAGTGTAAATCATGGTAAACTATTAAAGTTGTTTTTTTCATATCATCTTGAATAAAACGATAGAAAAACTAAGGAGATCTAAAATGATCAAAAAAATCGTATCTTTGTTGCTTGTTACAGTAACAATTCTCTCGCTTGCTGCACCGCCTATCTGTGCTGAAGCATTGAATGCCGACAATATACCCATTGTCGAGTACATTCCTCAAAATCCAGCTACCCCCTCTGTTCTCAGCAACGAGGGTAGCTCTGACGATCGTTATGCCGACGCAAAGATTATATCTGTCAGTCGTGAAGCAGCACTTACTTCGAAACAGACAGATCTTGCAAATCTTATGAATGAACGCAACGTGGTTTTTTTCAAAAACCAATCTGCATACGAGGTTTCCCAAGCAACAGGAATCCCTTCCGGTTTGTCATGTGATTCTACCGAAACAAGTACAGTTTTGCTCGGCACATCTGTCACCAGGATTGATGAACAGTATTTCTTTACCGAATCTGTTGCTGTTCCTCTTTTGCCCACAGATGAACCTTGCGACGACTGTGGAGAAAACTGCACTGGCGAATGCGGTGCAATCAATCCCCCTGAAGGTGGTTCACCCATAGTTATTACGGATGATGATTATAATTGTGCAGCACGCGATGTCTATTACTCTGAGCGGCTTGACGTGGACGCTGAAATCCGGGCATCGATTCTGCAAACTCCTTATGGATTCAAACGCGAAATCTATGTTTTTCACAAGCAGGAGCGAGTCGGAAGGCTAAGTATGATCGTTATGACATATAAACGCGGTCGAATGTACTTTGATGGTCAAAATCGTGATGTATACGATGTTGTCGTGTTGTGTAAATCTGCACCAAAAAGCAACAGAAAAGTCAAAAGCTTTATGACGAGAATCGGTCACGACTACAACACAGGTTATCGTTCCGGTTGTATCATTGACGAGTCGGAAATTCCGAGCTACGGAAAAACTCACTCTGTCGAATTGGGACTGAACGCAGGCGCAAATTCTTCTGGTGAAATTGAGGCCGGGCTTGGTGTTAACTTCACTTGGAGCTATGAATCAAAGGCGTTCAACTGTGCAAACGACTTCTTCGAATCTCGTTATCGAGAATGGCGTATCAAGCCGAAGACATCGGTTAACACTCTTGGCGATGCGTGGAAAATGCAGCCTGGAATAAGGACGTTCAACAATGGCAATTCCGGCAAGTATTTCTTCGTTCGCATCGAAACCGAGTTGCGCAATGGCTACTTTGGAATGACTCGTGGGAAAGGTTCCTATGAAGTACATTGTTCTTTCGATTAATTGAAAAGTATAGGGTGTTTATTATTAAGAAAAGAGGTCTAAGATGAAAAAAAGTACAAAAATCACAATTATCGCGATGTCGCTCGTTATTGCACTGCTTATTGCGGCAGTGGGCGTGCTTTGGTATTCGCTGAACACCGCCGAAACGTTTGCGAACCGCAGCCGAACCGAAATAGCTCTCGGCAAGTATGAGATTCTGCGCGACCGCAGTGCTTCCCCCGAAAAGTTCCTTGAAGCCGCAAAAGCCAAAGATTATGACATCATAATCTTTTCAAAGGAACAGACGCTTGCTCTCGGGGAAAAAATCAAAGAGCTGTTCCCCGACGGCAATGCCGACAGCAGGCGTTTCACCATTGGAATTGAAGATGTTATGCCGAATGACCTTGCAAAGCTCTTCAACGATGAAATGTTCTCAAACCTTGAAATTTCCGGTTCGTATTGCGGCGTGATCATTGATTTTGACAGTGTCCCCGGTGCATCCGTGACGGTAAGCCCCTGCGCGCCCTCCTACTCCGGCAGCATCATTGTTGAACAGGCTGCAAAGAAGTTTTCGGATGAGCTGCTGTCCCAAATTCTGCATAACAGAAATTTCGAAGACAGTCCCGAGGCGGCTTCCGACGGTTTGAACTGACCGAACCCGCCTTCTCCGCTTCAACCATCCTTTGTGTGAAGGATATGTGCAAAGCCCGAAGCGATTTATCATTTTGAAATGAACAAAAATCCGAAAAGCCGTGCCGCATCGGCAGCATTGTTTTTCGGATTTTTTTATTTTCGCTTTTATCGGCTTCGGTGCGCTCACCGTTCAAACGCCTGCACGGTTCTTTCCGGCTTTTTTTCGGTTTTTTTACCCACGCTCTTAAGCGCACGGATATTCCGCATCATATACATCAGGAACGAAAAGCACATCATCGCCGTGCAGATTATTATCAGCGTGTCCGACAGCGCAGGAGCAATATTATAGAACACAACATGTGCAATCATCAGCGTGTATAAAAGAAAAGTCGTCAGCTTGCCGTGCCATTCCGCCGCAAGAACCTTTCCCGTGCGGCGAATTACGGCAATGCCCATGCAGCCGGTGACGATTTCCTTCACGATAAGCAGAACGCAGGGGAACAGCAGGTTGCCGAAGCGCGTCAACAGGCAGGCAAGCATCACAATTTGTGTGAGCTTATCCGCAATCGGATCGAGCGCCTTGCCGAGGTCACTCACCATTCCGAATCGCCGCGCAATAAAGCCGTCCGCAATATCCGTTGCGCCCGAAAGCAGCAGCACCCATGCCGTTGCGGAATAATCCTTCCGAACAAGATACAGCCACGCAAGTGCAGGAACAAGCAAAAGCCGGAATGCGGAAAGCACATTCGGCACGGTCAGAATCTTGTTTTTGTAAATTTCGTTTTTGCGGGCATCATCCGCCTCGTTGTTTTTCATGTTCTCCTCCCGTCGGTTCATCCTTTTTCTTTCGGGCTTTTTCGTCGAACATACGCTGCCCGGGCTTTTCTCTGCATTTCCTTTTTCGCATTGATTATATGCCGCCTGCCGCAACGTTGTATCAATTCAACATCAACGCCCGTTAAAAAAAGCAGATATCATCTTTTTAAGGAAATTATCCCTTTTTCAGTCTTTCTCGACGGGGAAGGATTCATTCTTTATTTTTAATTTTAATTTTTTTGCTCAAACGCAGCGGATTCCGCATCCTTCAGCCGAACTTTATTTAAGTTTCGGGTTCGCCGTTCGACATTTGCTCCGCATACCTTTCATCACCCCACCATTTCGGCATCAGCTCATTCAAAGTAATCGTCTCACGCGTTTCGTAGTCAACAAGAATTTCCGCATCTTTGTTGCGCGGGGACAGCTGCATGAAAAACTCGCGGCACGCACCGCAGGGCATTCCGCTTCCGCCGCCGCAGGGCGGTGCATCACGGAACGCGATCATGCGTTTCACAACAGTCTGCCCGCTGTTCACAAACATATTCAATGCGGCAACGCGCTCCGCACAAAGGTTCATCACACCGCTGCAGCTTTCAATGCAGAATCCCGTGAAGATCTCCCCGTTTTCGCTTTCAAGTGCGCAAACAACATGATGCGCATACACAAACGGCGTAACATCCTCCGGATGATATTGTTCCTTTGCTTTAAGGTACAGTTTTTCCCAAATATCCATATCAATAATACCTCTTAACTCTCCCAACGATTATCAGCTGCGGTTGTCCGCTGCATAAACTATGCAGCCTATGCCCGCAATCATTGAAAAAAGTATTGCGCCGCCCATTCCGTCCGTAACAGCCGAACCTGCAAAAAAGCCTGCAATTCCGGAGAAATGTCCGTTTCATCCTTCGAGGGGGCGGAGTCCTGCTCCAAAAGGGAAATTTCACTGAGCCGGCTTTTCAGCGTGTTCAGCGTGCCTTCCAGCGGTTCCAGCACATCCGAGAGCTTGTCGTTCAGCCGTGCCAGCCGCTGCTGGACGACGGACAGTTCCAGCGGCAACCCCCTGCTCACGCGGGAAAGCGTCATGAGCCGCTGGTATTCTTCCTCAATACCGCTGAGCGCCGCATTCAACTTGCGGGAGGCATCCGGCAGACGTTTGGTCAAGGCCACGGTTTCCGCATCAATGGCCCCGAGCTCCTCCACCCGGTTTTGGAGCAGCGTAGTCCAGACATCCTGCGTCGGATCGGGTACGGGTTTCGGCGTGCTCGCGGGCGCATCCGTTTTCTGCCCGGATGCCGGGGCAGTATCCGCAAAGGCCGCGCAAGGCAGGGCAAGACTCAAGCAAAGAAACAGGGAAACAAGTCGGGAGGCATTCATACAGCGGCGTTCCGTTCGGCTAGAGTATGTTCGACGTTCCCGGAACATACCCCGCGATCCTTCCGCTCGGCAACCACTGAGAATGTGAGGGAGGGAAAGGAGAACCGGGGAGGGGAGAAGGGGCCTTTCTGGA
>ERZ857984.145-NODE-145-length-97956-cov-12.801800_pt1 | contig 97956 bp, 122 predicted proteins | sample MGYA00519914_ERZ857984 | MGnify/ENA primary metagenome ERZ857984 (study PRJEB31778, sample SAMEA3449417) | human gut metagenome | biome: human gut; feature: human-associated habitat; material: faeces | place: United Kingdom | collected 2010/2012 ...
AACTAAACAAATTAAGCAAAGATCCAGACGAAGTCGCAAAATATGAAGAACGTGAGTGGAGCATTATGAGGTACGATGTCGAGATGAAAACCAATAGAGAGCTTGGAGAAAAAGAAGGCGAAGCACGTGGCTTGAAAATTGGTAAAGAACAGGGAAGGAAAGAAGAAAAAACAAAAATTATAAAAAAATTATATTCTTTAAACATACCAATTGAAAAAATAGCTGAAATTACAGAAATGTGCATTGAAGATGTGAAGAAAATAGTAAAATAAAAAGAGGCGCTCTCCAATGGAGAGCGTCTTAACTTTAATTCAGTTATTACATAAATCAAAAAGATTCTAATTTTAAGATTGCGGTTTTTAAATTATTCGGTCGAAACTTGTAAATTGTGCTAATATATCATTTAAATATGTAAAATTATATCATAAAAAGAACTACGAAAACGCTTGATATACAAGCGTTTTCATGCTATTATATATTTAGTTTTATAAAACATTAATTTTTACTCGAAGCAGACAAGCTTCAAAAAATATCGATATTTAAAATTTTATTAGAGGTTCTCTAATCTAATACAAAGCTATTATTTTGTGTCTAAAAATATCCCATAAGAAAAAATGAAGAAAAACTAATGAATTTACTATTAAGTTTGATCCCCCATAACTAAAGGTAAATAGAATTATTTTGATATAAACTTAGAAAAAACTTTTAAAGTGTAAGAGATTTTTAACTAAAGATAATTTAATTTTCTATATAAGCCAAGCTCCAGGGAAAAGAAATAGAAATTTATAAGAATATATGCTCGGAGGTGATATTATAAGACAGATGTACATATCATAATGGAATTATTATGCCAGAAAATAAGTAAAAACCCTATTTTATTTATAAAACTTAAAATATCTATATTAAATGGTTTTGAGGTAGCAAAAGCTACCTCTTTTAAAATTTTACGATACTTTAAATCTTTCAGTAATAGGACCTAACAATTCGTTTACATCTACACCAAGCACTACAGATATTGCACAAATTTCATAGTCTCGTACTGTTCTTTGGTTGTTTTCTATTCTGTAAAGGCTAGTAACCGGGATGTTTACACCAAGTAAAAGAAGTTTAGAAGAAAATTTTTCTAGTGAAAGTCCTTTTTCAATTCTTTTATCTTTTAGTATAGGTCCAATTAGATTTAAATTATCCTCATATTTGCTAAAATTATTCATTGAAAAACTCCTTCGTATAAAATTTGTATAATTTAAGTAATTATATAATCAAAGCTACGACAATATGTTTACACACGTGAAACAAAACAAGTGATAATACATGGTAAAAATAACCAGTTTTTAGCTTATTTAAATATTTGTAGCACTTTTTAAAAGTAGACATAAACTATTAGTAAGATGATTGACTTTGGAGGGCGATTGGAAAATTTAATTTTTTTCAATCAAATAAAATGTAAGAAAGGACTGTGAAAAATGGAGAAAAAAAGCATCGTACGAATACAAAATATTTCAAAGACGTATCAGGCTGAAAATGGAGAAGTAGAAGCACTAAAAGGAATAAATTTTGATGTAAAAGAAGGAGAGTTTATAAGCATAATTGGACCAAGTGGATGTGGTAAATCTACCCTATTATCAATAATTTCCGGACTAGAAAGTAAAACAAACGGAGAAGTGTACATAGATGGAAAAGTGGGATATATGTTGCAAAAAGATAATCTTTTAGAATGGAGAACTATTTATAAAAATGTTTTATTAGGACTGGAAATTCAAAAGGCATTAACAGAGGAAAATAAAAATTATGCAATCGAACTTCTAAAAAAATATGGTTTATATGAATTTAGAAATAAATATCCAACGCAATTGTCTGGAGGCATGAGACAAAGAGTTGCACTAATAAGGACGCTGGCAATTCGTCCAAAGGTATTGCTATTAGATGAGGCTTTTTCTGCACTTGACTACCAAACAAGGCTTATGGTAACAGAAGATATATACAAAATTTTAAAGGCCGAGAATATAACGGTACTAATGGTTACACACGATATTTCGGAGGCTATAAGTATGTCAGATAGAGTGGTAGTTTTAAGCCAGAGACCCGCAACAGTAAAAAACATATACACAATTGACTTCGAGATGGAGAACAGGACGCCTTTAAATTGTAGAGAAAAGCCTAAATTTAGTAAGTATTTTAACATAATGTGGAAGGAGCTTGAAGAGTATGACAAAAAAGCTGGAAAAGAAACTAATGTCTGAAGATAGAAAAAGATATTTAAGAAAAAAGAAGTTTAGAAAAATTGAGATACTCGCAACACAAATTTTAATAGTAGTTGCTTTTATAGGAATATGGGAACTTCTTGCAAGGCTTGGAAAAATAGATAGCTTTATTACTAGTCAACCATCTAGAATAGTAAAAACATTTCTAAATTTGTCATCAAATGATTTAGGAAGACATCTAAGAATTACATGTATAGAAACATTGGTGGGATTCTCTTTAGGAACCATAATGGGAGTAATAATAGCAATAATTCTATGGTGGTCATCGTTCATTTCTAAAGTGTCTGAACCATTCTTGGTAATACTAAATGCACTACCAAAAGTAGCATTAGGACCAGTAATAATAATATGGGTTGGTGCCGGAATGCCAGCTATAATAGTTATGGCACTTGCAATTTCGCTTATTGTAACAATATTAAATATTTTAAATGGACTTATAAACACAGATAAAGAAAAAATAAAAATGGCTGAAACTTTTAATGCAAGCAAGTTTCAAATACTTACAAAAATAGTAATACCAGCCAATATCTCAACATTATTCAATACTCTAAAAGTAAATATAGGATTATCACTAGTCGGAGTAATATCTGGAGAGTTCTTAGTATCAAAAGGAGGACTCGGATATCTAATTGTGTATGGAGGGCAAGTATTTAAGCTAGATTTGGTAATGACGAGTGTAATTATTCTTGCAATAGTCGCAGCCGTAATGTACGAAAGCATAGAAATATTAGAAAAAATTGTGATGAAACAGAGATAAAATGTACAAGATTAAGATTATTATAAAAGAGAATGAAAATAAGCTAAATTTATAATAAAGGTGTAATGGTAAATATGAAAGAGGCAATAATATGTCGATAGAAAAATAATAAAATTTACTTTTTATCTGTTTATAAAGCCTCAAAAATAAAGAAAGGAAATTTTAAAAAATGAAAAAGATTATAACAATAATAGTGTGCATATTGCTTGTGGCTGTTGTAATAGCGGTTGGGTTTATAGCAACAAGACCACAAAAAAATGATACTGCAACAAAAACACTAAAAGTAAATGAGGTTACAAGATCAGTATTTTATGCACCACAATACGTGGCAATTGCTAATGGATTCTTCGAGGAAGAAGGCTTAAAAATAGAATTAACAACAGGTCAAGGTGCAGACAATGTAATGACAGCAGTATTGGCAGGACAGTGTGACATAGGTTTCTGTGGCCCAGAGGCTTCAATCTATGTATATAACGAAGGAAAAGAAGATTACGTAGAAGTATTTGCTCAATTAACAAAGAGAGATGGTTCATTCTTGGTAAGCAAAAATAAAACAGATAATTTCTCATGGCAGGACTTAAAAGGAAAAACAGTAATACCAGGCAGAAAAGGTGGAGTGCCATACATGACATTTGAATATGTTTTAAAACAAAATGGACTAAACCCAGAAACAGACTTAGTATTAGATGATAGTATAAAATTTGACTTAATGGCAGGAGCCTTTGCAGGTGGAAATGCTGAATATGTAACACTATTCGAGCCAACAGCATCAATGACAGAAGCAGAAGGAAAAGGTTATGTAGTAGCGTCAGTTGGAGAGGCGTCTGGAGAAGTTCCATATACAGCATACTGTGCAAAGAAAAGCTATATAGAAAAAAATAGCGAAACAATAGAAAAATTCACACGTGCAATATATAAAGGACAAAAATGGGTAAAATCACACACATCAAGAGAAATAGCAGAAGCAATACAAAGCTTCTTCCCAAGCACAAGCGTAGAATCAATAGAAAAATCAGTACAAAGCTACAAAGACATAGACGCTTGGAACGAAACGCCAGTATTAAAAGAAGAAAGTTTCGATAAACTACAATTAATAATGACAGAAGCAGGAGAACTAACGCAAAAAGCACCATACAACAAAATAATAAACAACACATATGCAGAAAAAGTAATAAAATAAATTTTTCGCCCAATAGGGACGCCCCTTTTTGGGCGAAATTTTGTGCAATACAATTCGAGAACGGAGAAAAAATGTATAATTTAAGCTTTAATACAAAATATTGTGAAATTTCTTCTTTGTCTCCAAATTGTTTTTTTAATATCGCCCAAAAAGGGGCGTCCCTATTGGGCAAAATACCAGTATAACAATTAGAATTTATCCCCAAACTCTTGTATTTTCCGCCAAAATAATATAAAATAACTTTGATATTTTTTAATATAAATAAAAATAATAGAAGAATTAAAAAAATATAATAAAAATATATCACAAGATGTAAAACACTTTTTTAAATTTTTGCCTAAAAACGACAAACAAATTACAAGGCTTGTACTAAAATACTAGCATACAGTTAAAGGTACAAAAGTTAAAAAGGTAAGAGGTGGTAAAGATGTTTCAAAATATATCAAAAAACACAGAAGAAGTTTTTGATGACGAGGTTGATTTTGCTACGCAAAGCAAAAAAGAAAAGATAATTGGAATATTAAAGCAAAATTTTAGTGTTCCAAACATCATTATTTATGCCCTAGCATTTATGATGTCTTTGCTAGGAGGACAAAATAGCCCAGTATTTACAAGTGCTGCACCATTTGGTTATGCCATTACGGCAGCTAGCTTTGGAGCAGGCGTTCCTGCACTAATTGTATGCTTAGTAACATTAGTTGGAACAGCAATAAAGTTTGGCGGAAGTGGTCTTTTATTTTACATATTAACACTGCTAATATTTGTAGCGTTAGTGCTAATAAAAAGACCAATTGAGCAAGAAGAAAGCAATGAAAAATTAAAAGTTGGAATGCAAATGACTGTTGCAGTATTCATTGTTCAGATGATTAAGCTTTTATTTAAAGGTTTTCTAGTTTATGATTTATTGTATACTTTAATGATAACAATCACTACGGCAATTTTATATAAAGTTTTTGTAAATTCATTAATTGTATTCAAAGAGATAAAAATAAAAAAAGTATTTTCAATAGAAGAGGTAATGGGAGCAAGTTTAATGCTTGCATTAGCCGTAAACTGTTTAGGAAACTTTAGTATATTTGGCTTCTCAATTCGAAACATATTGTGTATTCTAATAGTACTAGTAATGGGCTGGAAGAATGGAGTACTAGTGGGTGGAACTACTGGAATAACAATAGGAACGGTAGTTGGAATATTATCAGGTCAACAACCTGTAATGTTAGCTGCATATGCGATATCTGGAATGATTGCAGGTCTATTAAATAGACTTGGCAGAGTAGGGGTTATAGTTGGATTCATAATAGGAAATGTAGTATTATCATATGTTGCAAATGGAAACACAGTAGAGGTAATAAAATTTCAAGAGATATTAATTGCCGCTCTTGGACTTCTTGCAATTCCAAAATCATATAAAATCGAAATAAGTGATTTAGTTGGAAATACTAAGATGCTTCCAGAAACAACTACAAGAACTTTGGAAGAAAATAAAGAGACTATAAATAAGCTTACAAATATGTCTAATACAATTTCAGCAATGGCAAGAGAGTATGAAAATGCTGCTGCTACAATTGTTACAGACGAAGAGCTAGAAAAGCAAGAAAAGGCTAACCAAGAACTATTTGAAGATGAATTATATAACAATTTGGAAGGCAAAGAAGAAAATCTATTATATGAAGACATCTATAACAATAACGAAAATATTTTGGATGAAATTTTTGAGCAACTTATGGCAAGAGAAGTTATTACAAGAAAAGATATAGTAAAAATATTTGCAAGCCATAACAATTACATAATGGGATTTAGTGCAGATTCTAAGGAAGATGACTATGTTGCTCAAAACGACATTGATGAGATTGTAAGAGCTATAAATTCTGCATATAGAGTTAGCAAGTTAAACTTTATATGGAAAAAGAAACTAGACGAGAACAAAAAAACAATGTCAAGCCAATTAAATGGAGTATCTGAAGCATTATCAAACTTGGCAAATCAAATTACAAAAGATGAAGATGATATATACAAAACTCAAAAAGAGCAAGTAAAAAAATTGCTAGAGGAAAAAGAAATAGAATCAAAAGACATTACTGTGAAACAAGAAGATAGCGGTAGATACATAATAACGTTATACACAGGTGTGTGCGATTCTGTGGATGGAAAAGAGTGTGGAGTTAAAAAAATTGCGCGAATTTTAGCAAAAGTATTTAACGAAAAAATGGTTTTACAAAAACAGAAATGTGGGCTAAGAGCAAATGACAATACTTGTATGTACACATTTACATCAGAAGATGAATTTACAATGCAAGTAGGACTTGCAAAAGCAAAGAAGTTTGATTCCATAATATCTGGTGACACAACCTTGCAAACAAGGCTAGAAGATGGCAAATATTTGCTTGCAATAAGCGATGGAATGGGCTCTGGACCAGATGCGAGAAAGAGCAGTAAAATTGCAATAAAAACACTAGAAAGACTGCTAAAATCTGGCTTCAACAATGATACAGCTCTAAAATTAGTAAACACAACAATATCCGCAAACACAGACGAGGACATGTATGCAACACTGGATGTAAGCATACTAGACTTGTACAAAGGCAATATGAAATTTATAAAAAATGGAGCTTGCCCAACATTTGTAAAAAGAGGAGGAAATGTAGAAACACTAAAATCAGTTTCGTTACCAACAGGAATACTAAACAATATAGATTTAGTAGAATATAACTACGACCTTCAAGACGGAGATATAGTTGTAATGTGCAGTGATGGAATACTAGAATCCAACAAAGAATACATAAGCAAGGACTTATGGATGCAAGAAATATTGGAAGAAATTGAGACAGATGATGCACAGAGAATGGCAGATTTAATATTAAAAGAAGCCATAGACAATGACTTCGGAAAAGAAAAAGATGACATGACTGTAATGGTTTATAAAATACATAAAAAGAATATATAAAATAAAAGATTCATGCTTTAATACAAAGTGTGAATCTTTTTTGAATATCTAATAAATATGTTGAAAAATGCCAGAATATGACGTTCTATTCTTACAATAAAAAGTTGACTACTACACTGAACTTGTGATATAATTTCAGTGTGGGGGAATATTATGAAGGACTATGAAAAAATAAAAGAATTTGTAAATGAAAAAGATAATGCAATAACAGTAAATGATTTTAAAGATGCAAAAATTAAATTTTATTATATAAATAAATTGATGGAGGACAATTATATTTATAAAGTAAGAAAAGGCTTATATGCCAAAATAAATAGCTTTGAAGACGAATATTTTACAATTCAAAGTAGATATAAAAAAGCTATATTTTCATATAATACGGCGTTGTTTTTCTTAAATCAAACAGAAGTAACACCTAATATGATAGATATAACTATACCTAATGAGTATAATGTAAGTACGATAGATAGAGAAAAAATAAGAATACATTATACAAGTAGAGAAAATATAGAACTAGGAGCTATAGAGTTGAAATCTCCATTCGGGAATAATGTCAAAACATACAACCTAGAAAGAACAATTTGCGATATTGTAAAAAACGAAAATAAGTGTGGGTTAGATTTAGAACAAAAAAATAAAGTGATAAGAAATGCTTTTTCTAATAAAGAAATTGATAAAAGCATGATTATTGAATATGCAAAAAGATTAAAGTGTGAAAAGAAAATTAGAATGATAATGGAGGTATTTATTTGATAAAAAATATTCAATCATTAATGGATAAATCTAAAAATTTTGCAAAGCTAAATGGATTATCTGTTCAGGAAGTACTGCAAAATTATATGTTTGAAAGATTTCTAGAACGACTATCAAAGTCAGAGTATAAAGAAAAATTTATTATTAAAGGTCGGTTTTCTACTGTCAGCGATTATGGGGATTAACATGAGAACAACAATGGATATAGATGCAAATATTACAGGTATGAACTTTGAAAAAGACGAAATAAATGAAATGATAGATGATATTTTATCTATTAAAATTGATGATAATGTAATCTTTGAAGTAGAAAAAAATGTACCAATAAAAGAAGATAATGAATATGGAGGATATAGGTTTAAATTGATTGCAAAATTAAGCAATTTAAAAATTCCATTTTCAATAGATATATCGACAGGAGATTTAATTACACCGAGAGCTGTAGAATATAAGTATAAAACGATACTTGAAAATAATCAAATAAGCTTGTATACATATAATTATGAAACAATAATTGCTGAAAAATTTGAAACTGTGTTAAAGAGAAATATTTCTAACAGTAGAATGAAAGACTATTATGATTTATATTATTTTGTAACATACAAATGGAATGATATTGATAAAGCGACACTTGAGGTGGCTGTTGATACAACTTTTAAACATAGAAAATCAAAGAAATATTTAGATAAATATAATGAAATAATTTTAAATCTTTCTAATGACATAAATTTGTTAGAAAGGTGGAACAAATACAGAAAAGAGCATACGTATGCGAAAGAAGTAGAATTTGAGGATACAATAAAAGCGATAGAAAAAATTCATAAAATACTATAAATAAAGTTTAAGTAAATAAATTTTTTAATGTAATACAACTAATGACTCAAATTTTAGTTTTTAACATGAAGTTAAGAAGGAGTAATTAGTTGTATTTTTATAAAAAGTTAATAATTCAATATTAAAACCAAAGAAATCTCCTCTTTTATATTGTAATTCCACCATATTTTGTGATATATTATACTTGCAAAAATTATATAAATTAGAGAGGACATTTATGAGTAGAGGAAAAAGATATAACGGATCTGAACATAAGCTAAATATAAAAAAAGTTATTGCTGTTATAATAGCATTTTTAGTAATAATAATGTTTGTAGCAGTTTTTATAAAATTAATGCAGCCAAAAGCTGAAACAACTGAAAAGAAAGTTGCAATGGCATACTATTCTGCATTTACAAACAATAAATGGGGCATAATTGATTCATCTGGAAACACAGTAATTACACCAAGTTATGATGAAATGGTTGTTGTTCCAAACAAGGACAAGGCTGTATTTATAGTAACATATGATGTAGATTACACAAATGGAACATACAAAACAAAGGCAGTAAATGAAAAAAACGAGCAACTATTTAGCACATACGACCAGGTTGAAGCAATTCAAAATTATGATCAGCAAAATAATATCTGGTATGAAAAAAGTTGTTTAAGAGTAAAAAAAGATAATAAATATGGATTGATTGACCTTTCAGGGAAAGTACTTCTAGACTGTAATTACGAGAGCATAGAGCCACTTATAGGAATTAGCAATAGTTTAATTACAACGAAAGATGGCAAGAAAGGGCTGGTAAGCTCGACAGGTTCTGTAATAATAGATAACGAATATGCAGATATCAAATCATTAACGAACGAATATGAAAATGGATATATTGTAAAAAATTCTGAAGGAAAACTTGGAGTAATTGGAACAAGTAAAAAAATATTACTTCCAATCGAATATGATGAAATTAAGAATGTATACGCCGAAAGCACTTATATAGCAAAACAAAGTGGTCCTTGGAAGATTGTAAATGTAAAAGACAATACATCAACCGACTTAAACTATGATGATGTGAAATCAATGGATAGTAGCAACATGGTAGTTGTAAAAGGTGGGAAATACGGAATTGCAACATTAACAGGAGAAGAAAAAGTTGCACCACAATTTGATTCTTTGAAAAACATTTATCAAAATTATTACATTGCTCAAAAAGACGGAAAACAGGGTGTGATAGATTCTGATAATAACGTAAAAATTGATTATAATTACAAATCTATAACATATGTAAAAACAGCAAATATCATAGAAGCTGAATCTGAAAAAGTTGAAACAGATTTATATGATAAAAATTTTAACTTGAAATTATCTGGAATAGTATCTGAAATTAACACAGATCAAGGTTACATGAAAGTTAGAATAAATTCAGATTATAAATATTATAATTTTAAATTTGAAGAAAAGAAAAATACAGAAATTTTAACAAACAATACATTATTCTTGGCAAAGAAAGATGGAAAATACGGTTATGTAGACAAAAATAATGTTGTAGTTGTAAACTATATTTACGATGATGCAACAGAGCAAAATAATTCTGGATATGTGGCAGTAAAAAAAGACGGAAAATGGGGAGCAATTAATTCAAAAGGCGAAACAACGGTAGCCCCAACACTTACTCTAGAAAATAATCCAGTAATAGACTTTATTGGAACATGGCACTTAGCAGAAGATGCTAATGCAAATTATTATACGAAATAAAAAGTTGAAAAATTTAAATTTTGGCAATGTCAAGTTTATTTAAAATGCAATTACAAAACATGTAAAGTTGCCTTTTAAATGTATTTACACTGCCAAAATTTAGCGTTTTCAGTTAGAAGAACTTAAAAAGGAGAAATACAAATGGAACTAAAGACTAAGTATCAATACACATATTTTATATACCCATATATAATAAAACAAAAAAAATTAAACAGGTACTTTCTAAGTTTATTAAAAAATCCAAGCTTTGAGATGAAAACTTTCGACAAGGAAAAAGACGAAGATTTATATTCATATTTCTTGCCAAAGGCTAGAAATACAATGTTTTGGACTATGGGGTTGAACAGAAGTAAACTTACAAAGTTCTATGATTTAGACGTAGCAACTCAAGCCACACTCTTAACAGAATACCCATGTACGATGTTTGAATATTCGTTAAATGAAGATATACAAGGCAAAGCTGGAAAAAGAGATGGAATATTTTTTGATATAACAAATATAACACTAGTTTGTTTTAATACTGGCATATGCTTTATGCTTATGAAAACAATGCTAGAAGGTGAAAACAGCCTTGCCAACATATGTAATTTCAATTATAAATTTAGAGACATAAAATCGGAAGCTTATGATTATAGAGGGTATGAAAATATAAAGATTCAAACAGATAGATTTAACACTATAAAAGAAATTACAGATTTAATTACAGAAATTACAGGCGAAAATAAAGAAGCTGCAAAAATGAATATAGATACAAACAGATTTATTACATATTCATATGCTTGTATAGGGCAAGAAGACTGGAATGATAATACAAATATAGAATTATTACAAAAGGAATTTTATAAATTTGTAAATGTCGAAAAGGCAGACTATATAGTTGATAGTTGTAATGAAAGCCTTGCTAATAAAGTTGGAATTGTAGAAAAATCTAAAAACGAAATCTATGGCTGTAGTAATGTCGGAACAGTTTTATTAACATCAGATATAAATTTAGAAAATTGTACTAAAAGACAAAGTGAATTCGAAAGACAATATTTATATCAGTATATATATAATTTGTACAAAAAAATAAGCTTGAAAAAATTAAACTATGATTTTGAGAAAAAATCGAAAAGTGCAAAAGAAGAATTCATAAAATTTGCACAAACAACATGGATAGAAGAAATTACAAACGACAATTTGGGCAGTTTGTTACAAAATGAATGGACAAAAACACTAAAAATGGATGCAATTTTTAAGCAAGTAAAAAACAAATACGATTTATTATATAAAAACTTAAACATAGAAAAAACAGCTAGCACAAATAAAATAATTGTAGCAATACTTGCAATATTGCTAATTATGAATATAATTAGTATTTTTAAAATATTTTAAAAATGAAAAATCACAATTGTTGCTATTTTAAATTTCATTCAAAATGATTATATAATATATATGAAAGTCCACTAAAGTTACTTGACAATGTTTAACTTTTTTCAAGTAAAATAGCACTCTATGAAAAGGAGAAAAATAAACATGCAGATAAAATCTGGAATAGATATAATTGAAGTTGAAAGAATAAAAAGTTCTATAGACGAAATGGGAGATAATTTTCTGAATAGGGTTTATACAGAAAACGAAATACAATACTGTGAAAGTAAGAAAAAAAACAAATATCAAGGTTATGCTGCAAGGTTTGCAGTAAAAGAGGCTGCCTTTAAGGCTATATCAACACTTATAAAAGATAAATATTCTATATCATGGAAAAACATAGAGACTACAAATGACGAAAATGGAAGACCAAGTGTGAAATTTATTTCACTAACAAAAGAGGTTGAAAAAGAACTTGCAAAAATAGAAAGTATAGATGTGAGCATATCACATTTAGAAAAATATGCAGTTGCAACTGTAAATATTCTGTTTTAATGAGAATGCTGAAAAATAATTATAAATTTGTCTAGAGTTAGGTGTGTCTACAATGTTGAAAAATATAAAAGATTTGTGTCTATGCTTTGTAAATAATGCCTATTATGATAGAATTTAATTATTTTAGCAAGTTTTGAGTGGAAGGAAGATTAAAAGTGGAGTTTTTTGATTCACATGCTCATTATAATGATGAGAAATTTAATGAAGATAGGGAAGAAATAATCGAAAAAAATTATAGCGCAGACATTACAAAATTTATTAGTGCAGGGTATAGTCTAGAATCTTCTAAAAAGGGGATAGAACTTGCTGAAAAATACGATTATATTTATACAACATCTGGAATTTCTCCAAATGATGTTAAAGAAAGTATCGAAAAAACGCAAAAAGATATAGATGAGTTAAAAAAACTAATAATAGAGTATAAGAGAGGAAAGAAAGAAAAAGATAAGCTAGTTGGAATTGGTGAAATTGGTCTAGATTATTACTGGAATAAAGAGACCAAAGAAGTTCAAAAGTATGCATTCATAGAGCAAATAAAACTTGCAAATGAGTTGAATTTGCCAATAGCAATTCATACTAGAGAAGCTGTAATGGATACCCTAGAAATACTAAAACAAAATCCAGTAAATAAAAAAGGTGTATTCCATTGTTGCCCATTTAATAGAGAACTAGTAAAAGAAGCCTTAAAACTGGGTTTTTATATATCAATAGCCGGACCTGTAACATTTAAAAATTCAAAAAATGCACCAGAAATAATAGACATGATACCGATTGACAGAATGTTAATAGAAACAGATAGCCCATATCTAGCACCAGAACCTGTAAGAGGAACTAGAAATGATTCGAGAAATGTAAAATATACAGCACAAAAAATTGCAGAATTAAAAGGACTTACACTAGAGGAAGTTGCAAAAGCAACATATAGAAATGCAGAAGAATTATATAACATTGAAGAATAATACAATAAAAATACCTTATTGATAAATAAATTCAATAAGGTGTTTTTACATTAGTATTATTTTCCAAAATCTACTTTTACATTTTTACGAGCTTCTGCATTGTCTACTTCGAATAAAGCTTCAGGTTTAAATCCAAATAAGCCAGCAGCAATATTTGAAGGGAAAACTTCTAATTGTGTGTTATATTTTGTAACAGTATCATTGTAAAATTGTCTTGAATAAGAAAGTTTATCTTCTGTTTTAGATAATTCATCTTGCAAATTCATGAAATTTGTATTGGCTTTCAAATCTGGATAATTTTCAGAAAGAGCCATAATTGTTTTTAATGTACTTGAAAGAGAACTATCAATACTTGCTTTATCTTCAACTGTTTTAGCATTTGTCCACGAAGAACGTAAGCTTGTAACTTTTTCTAAAACATCAGATTCATGTGCCATGTAGCCTTTTACTGTTTCAACAAGATTTGGGATTAAATCAAATCTTCTTTGAAGTTGTACATCAATCTGGCTCCAAGCATTTTTAACTCTTTGTCTTGCTACTACTAGGTTATTGCGCATAACAATTAATGCAATAACAATAGCAACCAAAACAACAATTATAATTAGTGCTACCATAGTGATTACCTCCTATAATAAATTTGATTATACTATATCATATATAAAATATGTTTACAACAAAAAAATATTAAAAAAGTAGTAATATTTTTTCAAAGTCGGTCATATTATATAATAGGACAATCTGGTAAAATTGGACAAAATTTCCAATGGTTGAGCCTGTAAGAATAGCACGGATAGCGCCAAATTTGACATGTTAAGAAAAAAATGGTATAATAAAGACGTTGTTTCAAAAGGAGGAACTAAAAATATATGAAGAAAGCAAAAAAAGCAGAAAATCCAATACGAAAAATAATTGGTATTTGCTTAATACTACTATTCGTAATGGGCGTTGGAGTTATGGCGTCAAATGCTAAACTTTACAACGTTAAAATAATTCTTTCAAATGGTTATATAATGAATGTAACAACATCTAAAACAAAAGTATCAGAAATATTAGATGAAAACCACATAATATTATTACCAGAGGAAAGTGTTATACCAAATGAAGATAGTGAATTATCAGACAATAAAACAATAAAAATATCTAAAGATGAACAACAAACAGTTGAAGTTGCTGAAAATGCAGAAACATCAGAGAATGTTACAGTAGAAACTTTATTAAAATCTTACGATTCAATCGTAGAAAAATTAGAAACAGTACAAGTAACAATTCCATACGAAACAATTACAAAAGATGTTTCAAACAATGACTCAAATAAAAGAGAAACCGTTGTACAAAAAGGTAAAGACGGACTAAAAGAAGTAACTTACAAAGTAAAATATCAAAATGATGTTGAAATTGAAAGAACAGAAATTTCTTCTAACATAATAGAAGAACCAGTTGACAAAATTATAGAAATTAGAAAAACTATAACAAACAGAAGCACAAGAAGCTCATCAGTTTCTTATAGTAATGGTGTATGGACATATTCAAGTGAGGAATTCGACTTATTATGTGCCATAACAGCACAAGAATGTAGTTCAAGCTACCAGGGTGCTTTAGCTGTTATAACAACAGCATGTAACAGAGCAGAGAGCTCAAGATGGGCAAAAAATGGTTCAGATCCATTAAGCCAATACAAGGCTCCGGGACAGTTCTGTTATTCAATAGATAGTTATTGGAAAAGAAGATTAAACGGTAACTATTCATCTGTAGTTGCACAAGCAGTTACAGACGCATTAAAAGGAAAAAGAAACCACAATTACTTATCATTTAGATCAGCAGGATATGCTTCAGGTGAGTACATTGGCGGAAACGTATATTTCAATGCAAAATAATCAATTGCGCTTAGGATAAGAAAACTTATTTTAAGCGCAATTATTGTATTCGGCTTGCTATTTGAACTTACATATAGTAAAATGTAGCTAGTTGAAAAATAATTAGAATTTTGTCTACGTTAAATCTTGTCTAAAACGTGGTTACATATACAAAGTATACGTCCTTGCCTTTTAGATTTCGTTTTCTTGTCAAAATTTAATTCTTTTCCAACTTTGAGTTTTGAGGAGGATAAAACATGAAGTTAATATCTTGGAACGTAAATGGATTAAGAGCAGTTATGAATAAAGGGTTTAACGACTTTTTTGAAAGCATAGATGCGGATATATTTTGTATTCAAGAAACAAAATTACAAGAAGGTCAAATTGATTATAAGCCAGATGGATATTTCGCATATTGGAATAGCGCTGTGAAAAAAGGTTATTCTGGTACAGCAGTATTCTCTAAAATAAAGCCTAAAAAAGTAACTTACGGAATTAATATAGAAGAACATGACCAAGAAGGACGTGTGATAACATTAGAATTTGAAAAATTTTATCTTGTAAATTGTTATACTCCAAATTCACAAAGAGAGCTCACAAGATTAGAATATAGAATGAAATGGGAAAATGATTTTAGAGAATATTTAAAAGAATTAAACACAAAAAAACCAGTAATTTTATGTGGAGATTTGAATGTTGCACATAACGAAATAGATTTAAAAAATCCAACGTCCAATAGACATAATGCGGGATTTACAGATGAAGAAAGAGGGCAGATGACAAATCTTTTAAATGCAGGTTTTGTGGATTCATTTAGATATTTGTATCCAGACAAAGCAGGAGTTTATTCATGGTGGTCATACATGTTCCATGCCAGAGAAAACAATGCAGGCTGGAGAATAGACTATTTTATCACATCAGCTTCAATAAAAGAAAAAATACAAGACAGCAAAATACATACAGAAGTATTTGGAAGCGACCATTGTCCGGTTGAGCTAGATATAGAACTATAATAAAGTTAAGAAAGGGTACATCAATATGAAAAAAGAAAAGAACGATATAAAGCTATGGCTATTCTGGTTTTCACTTGCAGTAGCAATAATAGCAGCCTATAACATATTAGGAAATTTAGCAGGAGTTGCTCAAATAATAGGAAGCATACTTGGAGCAATAATGCCATTCTGTATAGGATTATTAATAGCATATATATTATACATGCCATGTAGAAGCATAGAAACATTATTTAAAAAATCAAAGAAAAAAAGCTTCGTAAACAAACATGCAAGAGGATTAAGTATATTAACAACATACATAATTGCACTTATAGTAATTGTAATAATTTTAAACGTAATAATTCCAATTGTAGTACAAAGTTTGTCAGACTTATTTACAAATTTACCAGGCTACTACAATAGCGTTACAGAAAAAATAAATGAACTTCCAGAAGATAACATACTAAGAAGCGAAAAAGCCACTGAAATAATAAATAACATAAAAAATATTGATTTTACAGCATTATTCAATATGGAAAGAATTCAGCAATATATTAAAAGCTTCATAAGTGCTATGGAGACAATACTAGATGCATTCATCGCAGTAATAGTTTCTGTATACATATTAGCACAGAGAAACGCAATAATAAGATTCTTATCTAAATTTACAAAAGCAGTTGCTTCAAAAAATGCATATGAAAAAATAAAAAAATATTTCATGAAATCAAACAGTGTATTTTTTAAATTCCTAACAAGCCAGGTACTAGATGCAATATTAGTAGGAGTATTAGTATCGGTTGCATTATCAATACTACAAGTAAAATATGCAGTACTATTAGGCTTTATGATAGGACTATTTAACCTAATACCATACTTTGGAGCGATAGTAGCAGTTGTAATTGCAATACTAATTACAGTATTAACAGGCGGAATTGGAAAAGCCTTATTGATGACAGTAGTTGTAGTAATACTACAGCAAATAGATGCAAACATAATAAATCCTAAAATAGTAGGAGATTCACTAGAAATTAGCCAGCTACTTGTAATATTTGCAGTAACACTAGGTGGAGCATACTTCGGAGTAATTGGTATGTTCTTAGCAGTACCAGTAGCAACAGTAATTAAATTAGTAATAGAAGACTTCATAGAAGAAAGAGAAAAAAGCAAAGAAATATAAACAAAAGGATATGTGTAGAAATGCACATATTTTTTATTTTGCGTTGAATGTTATTACCTAATATGTTATAATACATCAAACCATTATGGTGAAGGGTAGGTGAGGTTAAGATGATTTATTTTGGAAAATATTTAAAAGACTACTTAGAATATAGCAATATATCGCAAACAGAATTTGCAATGAGAATGGGAATTACACAAAAACATATGAACGAAATATTAAATGGAAAAACAAATATAACTTTAGAAATGGCTGCAAACATAGAGAGATTGACTGGAATAAAATCAAGTTTCATTATAAGTGTGGAAAATTCGCGTATACTTAAAGAAAGTATTCTAAAAGAATATGGCAACTTACAACATATTAAAGAAGAAATAATAAAAAAATATTATATTAATGAACTGAAAAAAAGAAAATGGATAAAATTTAAGGACGAGACAGACGAATTACAAATATGTATAGACTTATTAGATTTTTTAAAGATAAAAGATTTTGAAGTAGTACCAAAATTGGAAGAACAAGTATTATTTAAAAAATCAGGAAATGATTTTAATAAGATTGCATTATGGATTGCCCGCTGTGATGAAATAATAAAAAAGCAAGATGTAAATGAATACAACAGCTATAATTTAATGTTTTTAATAAAAGATTTAAAAGAATTAGCATATAAAGAAGGATTTGAATTAGAAAAAATAAAAGAACTATTAAATAAATATGGAATATATTTTGTGTGTGAAAAGGCTCTCCCAGGAACAAAAATAAGAGGGTGTTTTAAAGTTAAAGGAAAACAACCAGCGGTGTATGTTACGGATAATTATGCGGGCAAGGATTCATTTTTCTTCGAACTATTCCATGAATTAGGACATTGTAAATCAGATTATAATGAAGGAAAAAACAAAATTATTATAGACGGAAATGAGAAAAAAGAAGAGAAAGCAGATAAATTTGCATTAGAAGTAATGATTCCGGAAAATGTTTGGAACGAAATTATTAATGGAAAGATAGAGAAAAATAAATTAGAAAAAATATCTCAAACAGAAAAAATTCCAATGAGTTTTATAGTTGGAAGATTGGCTAAGAAAGATTTAATTACTTATAGGAGCCGTTTATACCAAGATAACTACCAAAAATAAAGAATTGACAACCAATATATTAGAGTATATAATGCAAATTGTATGACAATTAGATGATAGGGAGGAAAAATTTTTTTTCCACATTATTATAATTAAAGGAGAGACTAAGTATGAAAACTTTTGCATTAGTTCATCGGAATGTTTGTTTGAATGTTATTTGTGATGATGAGTTTGAGAATGTAATTAAGGAACATTTTTGTAAGAGTACAAAGCTTATTTTTGAAAATTCAAAATCACCCACTTATACTTTATGCGTAACTGCTCAAATAAGAACGATTGATGGTATTTATCATAAGATGGTGGATAAATGGTTTAATTATTCAACACTAGATTGCTGGATTGATAATAGTAAAAGAATTTGTTATATATCTAATTTTAAAGCTGATTGTATAGCAAATAGAAATTTAACTATTCAGTATTTTACAAGTAATCTTTTTAATAGATTACTTGTAATGAATGGGTATGTTGGTATTCATTCTTCCTGTGTGGAAAAAGATGGTGATGGAGTAATGTTTGTGGGCTCACGGTTGGCTGGAAAAACAACATGCATGCTGGATTTGTTAAATAATGGTTTCAATTTTGTGAATAATGATACTGCAGCTATTAAGTATATAGAAAGCGAACATCAAATTGAAGCACTTGGAATCATCAAAAATGTTTTTATTAGAATGAATAAGAGCTTTGCTACTCAAATTCAAAATCAAAAATATTTGGAGATTGCAGAACGACAAGGTATTCAATACTCTGATAGAGTATCGCTAGAGGAAAATCGTATTATTCTTACACCACTAGAACTGGCAGAGCTGAATCATTGCAAATTTATCCCGTCTGTAAAAATTAAAATTGTGATTATTCCACAATATAATCCTAGATTGAATAGTATTAGATTTTCATTGCAAGCTTCTAAGACTTATGCTCAATTTTTTATTTCTCAGAGTTTACCACTTGTTCATGATACTACAGCTTTTTTGACAGATATTGCTGTAGATGATTTGGGATTCTATCAACCCAAAAATGGTGTTGAATATTTATCCTCTTTACCATGTTATGTATGCGAGTATAATGAGAGAAATATAGAACATTTGGCAGAAACTGTACAGAATGCATTAATAAGATAATTTGCAAATGCAAGGAGAAAACAGAATGGCTAAAATAGAGATATTAGAGCTAGATAGCATAAGTGAAAAGGAATATACTCGTATAGTATGTGTTACAAGATATAAAAAGAAGTGGATTTATAGTCGAATGAAAGGAAAGAATACATGGGAAATTCCAGGAGGACATATTGAACATGGAGAAAACTGGAGGACTGCAGCAGAGAGAGAATTATATGAGGAGGCAGGTGTCGTAAAAGCTAACATTGAACCGATTTGTGTTTATAAAATATCGAAATATGCATTATTATGTTTTGCCGAAGTTATTGAGTTAACAGATTTGCCAAACTATGAAATGGCAGAAATAGGCTTTTTCGATAATGAGCCTCAACTCTTGTCTTACCCGGAAGCGCACAAGCTTTTTTTGAGGTAATAAAAAGTAAAAAGAAACTTTAATTATATAGCCTCCATTCCTACTTGGAATGGAGGCTTAAATCTATTTGTTTTTTTTCAATGGACATAAAGGATCTATATTATCTAAATTTCCAAATAAATATAGTGAACGAGCCCTACATCCACTTCTACATATTGAGTAATGCTTGCAGTTTTTACAAGTATCATTTCCTTTTATAACAGATTTTTCTAAAGATTTGTTCCAAATATTTATAAATTTTTGATTTTTGATATTTCCGATATTGTATTCTTCTCCCCAAAAGTAACAAGGCGAGCAATTTCCGGTTGCATCTACCCACATTGCTTCTTTACCACAATGACAGCCAAAACCATTTGTTCCAATCCAAGGCTTGATTTTTGTTATTTTTTCTGGATAAATGATTTCTATATTTGCCTTTATTTGACGTATCTCTTTTAGGAAATCTATGTATTCATCTTGAGTTATTTCTAAATTTTCATTTTTGGCACGTCCATAAGGGATTAATGGAGTTATTCTAATTAAATCAAATTTATGTTGTTCAGCTAATTTAATTAATTCACGGTATTCGTTAAAATTATTTTTGTTTAATGTAACTCTTATGGCTTTTTTACCATTAAAATTATCTCGCAATAGTTTTAATGCGTTCAGTGCTTTAGAATATGTTCCAATTCCTCTTAGAGCTTCATGATTTTTTTCTAAGCCATCTAAACTGATCCAAAAAGTATCTAAATTTTGTTTATTTAATTGTTCAATATATTCTTTTGTTAATAATAAACCATTGGACACGACAGACACTGCAAGTTGTTTATTTTTTCCATATTCTAATATATCCAATAAATCGGGTCTAGTTAGAGGCTCTCCACCACCTAAACATATGAAAAATGTTCCAATCTCTCTCATTTGATCAAAGAGGCTATATATTTCTTTTGTGTTTAATTCGTTTTCCAGACAGATACCAGATTCTGTAAAGCATTGCTTACATCTGAGATTACACTTTTTTGTTATATTCATTGAAATTTTTAATGGTGAGCTTAATTGATTAGTTCTTTTGTGATCTATCTCAATAAAATTTCCATGCAATTTATTTCTTATTTTTTCTGTATCCTCGGAATTATAATATTCTTCTGTTTTGTTCTTGGAGTCGTATACTCTTGAACCAAAATATTCATTTACAATAAAGTATCTTTTCATAGTATTATTATCCTTTCAATTATTTAATTAAATTAAGAAATAATTTTAGTTTTACTTTTTAGTGAGCCTTTCATTTAATTCCCATAAAGCAGTTTTATTACTATCATATCTTAGCTTTTCCATTGCTTCATTATATTCTACCCATTTGTATTCTTTATGCTCATTTGAGAGTTTTATATCATAGTTTTTTAACTCTACTGCAAATGTGTATTCTGGAACAACGAATACACTATCTCCCCAGGTATATTTTCCGGTTATATTTAAAACAGGAATGGTTGTCCTTGAATCTAATTGTCTAATTTCGTTTTTATCAATAATTAGAGACGTTTCTTCCTTTATTTCCCTTACCACTGTTTCGATTGGTGTTTCATTATCTTCACCTCCACCAGACACAAATTGCCAAATGGGATGAGAATTTCTATAAAATATTGCGAATTTGATTTGTTTATTTTCTTTTTTATATAGAATGGTTAATGTTTGATATGGTGCTCTCATAATATTCCTTCTTTCATTTTATAATTTTAAAAAGAGTATAACATATTTAATTAAAAAAAGTCCATATATATTTACAAGACAAAAGTAATTTTTTATGACTATACTTTTTTTATAAAAAACGTCAACTCCTATTGACAAAAATGAAGCAAGTAGTTTATAATAATAGGCATGTAAAGATTTATGTGCTAAGAAAATTAGAACATATAAAATCCCATACGAATGCTACAGCGCACCGGAAGGAGGGGAATATCAATGTCAGAAGTTAAAGTAAATAATGGAAATATAGAAGATGCCTTAAAAAGATTTAAGAGACAATGTGCCAGAAATGGAGTATTACAAGAGGTACGCAAAAGAGAACATTATGAAAAACCTAGTGTAAAGAGAAAGAAAAAGTCAGAGGCAGCTAGAAAAAGAAAATTTTAATTATTAATAAGAGAAAAGAGGCGTTTTCAAAATATATGTAATATTTTGGAAACGCTTTTGTATTTAAAATTAAATAAAATATAAAGGAGTTGGATAAAATGTTAAAAGAAAAATTATTAGAAGATTTAAAAGATGCTATGAAAACAAAAAATGTAAATAAGAAGAATGCAGTTCAAATGGTTAGAACAGCAATATTACAAATTGAAAAAGACAAGGGAATAGAAGTTAGTGACGAGCAAATATTAGGAATTGTTGCTAAAGAAGTAAAAACAAGAAAAGATGCAATTGCAGAATACGAGCAAGCAAATAGAGAAGATTTAATAGAAAAGGCAAACGAAGAAATAAAAGCTCTAGAAGAATATTTACCAAAACAATTAACTGACGAAGAATTAGTTGCAGAAGTTAAGAAGGTAATAGAGAAATTAAACGCAACATCTATGAAAGACATGGGACCTGTAATGAAAGAAGCAAAGGCTACAATAGGTGCTCAAGCTGATGGAAAAAGAATAAACGAAGTAGTAAAAAGTTTGTTAGCATAGACTTTTAGTAAAATGAATATGGAAAGGAATTTATAATATGTCGATTACTACCACAGAATTAATGGAAGGTGTAAAGCTTCATAAAATAGATACAAAAAAATATAAAACAAATTTATTGGCAATATATCTTACTTCAAAACTTGATAGAAAGCATGTTACAGAGAATGCACTAATGCTTGCTATTCTTAGAAGAGGAACAAAAAAATTAAAGACACAAGAAGATATAAATATAAAATTAGAAGAGTTATATGGTGCAGATTTTAACTGTGGAATAGATAAACTATGCAATGATAGTGTATTCAAATTTTATATGGAATCTTTAAATGACGAATTTTTGTATGAAAAAGAAAATGTTTTAGAACAAAGTACTCAAATGCTATTTGACATAGTATTTAGTCCGCTTACTGAAAATGGAATGTTTAATGAAGAATATTTTAATAGTGAGAAAGAGAATCTAAGACAAATAATCAGAAGTAGAAAAGATAATAAAGGTGCATATGCATATTCTAGATGTATAGAAGAAATGTACAAAGATGAGCCATATGGTTTGTTTACGTATGGTTATGAGGAAGATTTGGACAAGATTACAAATAAAGAATTATACAATGCATATTTAGAAATGTTAAAAAACAGTAAAATAGATATTTTTGTATCTGGAAATTTCTCAGAAGGAAACAGCAATGTGGACGAAATAATCAAGAAACAAATAAATGAGAAAAATGTTCAGCCAAGAAATATTGATGTATATGTAGAAAATGAAGTAAAAAAACCAGTGGCAGAAAAGGTTGTAAGAGAAACAATGGACGTTTCTCAAGGAAAACTTGTAATAGGACTAGATGTTACAAAACTTGATCCAGAAGATAAAGCGGTAGCATCTGTTTATAATGCCATTTTAGGCGGTGGAGCAAACTCAAAATTATTTCAAAATGTAAGAGAAAAAGCAAGCTTAGCATATAGTGCAGGTTCATTATATATTAAAAACAAAAACAGCATAGTAATAAGAAGTGGAATAGAAAAGAAAAACTATGAAAAAGCTCTTGAAATAATCGAGAAACAAATAGATGACATGAAACAAGGTAATTTCGATGAGACCGATATGAAGAATGCAAAACAGCTTATAGTTGCAAGTTTCAGATCTATGGAAGATGAACAAGATTCGACAATTTCTTATTATTTCGGAAAAGAAATGGAGCAAGAAAATGCCGACATTGCAACATATATCAGCCAAATAGAAAACGTTACAAAAGAGCAGATAGTTAAAGTTGCACAAAATGTTACTATTAACACTATATATTTTTTGAGTAAATAGAAAAAACAGGAAGGAAAAGTTTATGAGAGAAATAGAAAACAAAAATATTAAAGAAAAGTGCTATATGGAAAAGCTAGAAAATGGCTTGCAAGTTATAATAATTCCTAAAAAAGAAATCCAGAAAAAATATATTATTTGGGCCACAAAATTTGGTTCAATAGACAATACATTTATAGATAGCACAACAGGAGAAAAAGTTGTAATTCCAGATGGAGTTGCTCATTTCTTAGAGCACAAAATGTTCGAACAAAAAAATGGTGTAGATAGTTTATATGTATTAATGGCTCTGGGATTAGATGCAAACGCATATACAACAAATGACCACACAGCATATCTATTTGAGTGTACAGACCATTTTTATGAGGGCTTAGACGAGCTAATGGATTATGTGCAAAATCCATATTTCACAGACCAAAATGTCGAAAAGGAAAAAGGCATAATTGGACAAGAAATAGGAATGTATGATGATGATCCAGGCTGGCAGTTATATATAAATGCTATGGATTGTTTATATGAGAAAAATCCAATCAAAGTAGATACAGCAGGAACTGTTGAGACTATATCTGGAATAAATCCGGAGATGTTGTATAAATGTTATAACACCTTCTATCATCCAAGTAACATGGTATTGACCGTTGTTGGAGATTTTGAACCAGAAGCAATTCTTGCAGAGATAAAGAAACGTTTAAAAGACAACGAAGCACGTGGAGAAATAACAAGAATATATCCAGAAGAAAAGCTAGAAATAAATAAAAAATATGCAGAAAAAGAAATGGAAGTAAGCTTGCCATTATTCATGATAGGTTTCAAAGACAATATTAAAGATAAATATAATGAAGTTGTAAAAAGACACATTGCAATAGAAATAATTTTAAACATGTTAATAGGAAAAAGCTCTAATTTATACAATGAGCTATATAAAGAAGGCTATTTATTATCTCAGCCAGATTTAGAATATGAATTTGGAAATGAATATTCACATGTACTAATCGGAGGCCAGTCAAAAAATCCACAAAAAGTGTATGAAAAAATTGCAGAAAAAATACAAGAAATGAAAAACAACGATATTAATGTGCGAGAATTCGAAAGAATAAAAAAGAAAATATATGGAGACTATGCTGTAGAATACAACAATGTAGCAGACATCGGCAGAATGTTCACATCAGATTATATAAAAGGAATAAACAGCTTCGAATACATGGATAAATTCGAAGAAATAGACGCAGAATATGCAAAACAAGTATTAAAAGAAATATTCACAGAAGACAAAATGATTATGTCTGTGATAAAAGGTAAAAAATAATTTTCGACATATATTAAAATGACCCAAACATCTTCTTTTCAAAATTCAATTGGAAGTTCGACTTTGAGGAGTCCGTTAGGAGCTCAAACCAAGAACAACATATTGATATTTTGAAAAGAAGATGTTTGCCCTTTTTTAGAATAATTAGCTGTTATATTATAAAATATGAAGTCGAATTTATTTGTCAAATTTTATTGCTTTCTGATGTATAATAATAGAATATAAAAAATAACATTATAAAAGGAAAAATATTAAAAAAATAAGTGGAAAAATGCAACACGAAAAACGGCGTAAACCATTGAAAATCCTTGACTCTAGACTATATATGTGGTATTTTGAAATAAAGGAAAAATGTGTGGAGAAAAAGGAGAAAATCAAATGCTAAATGATAAAATTTGTAAATTAAGAGAGAAACTTAATGAAAGTATAATAAATGGTGAAGATTATAGCATAATTTATCAGTTGAGTATTGAATTAGATGAATTAATTGCACAATATTATGAAATATTAACAAAAAATAGTTGACTAAAATATTTTTATTCTATATAATTGAATAAGAAAATCCAGAAAAAAGGGAAGAAAATGAAGAGAAAAGTAAAAATTTTTAGTATAATAATGTTAATTATAATTACACTGTCATCATTTATGGCGACGATATCATATGCAGATTTGATTAATCCGAATGACTATAATCCTAATAATAGGAATGAAGAAGTGCCAGAAAAGTTTACAAATATGGTGGGAATAATTGCAACAACAATACAAACTATAGGAGTTATATTATCAATAATTGTAATTGGATTGCTTGGAATTAAATATATGACTGGAAGTGTCGAAGAAAAAGCAGACTACAAAAAATCTATGATTCCATTCTTGATTGGAACAGTACTTATTGTAGCTGTAGGAACTATTATACGTATAGTAAACGATTTAACATCGCAAGCAATAGGTGAATAATAAAAAACAGTTGAAAAACTGCTAAACATGTAGTATAATAGGTAATATAGGAGTTAAAATATGAAGAAATATAAAAAGCTATTAATAAATATTATGGTAATATTTATTATATTATTTAATTTATTCATACCTAATGCATATGCAGGACCATTACAAGATATTATGAATAGAGCAGAAGGCTTTGTAAACAATGGCGAAAACGGAGGAAATGTTATAAACAATGACGAAAACGGAGGAAATGTTATAAACAATGACGCTCTCAAAGAAGGATCAAATACATTATATAATGTTTTATTAGTAATAGGAATTGCAGTAGCATTCATATGGGGAATTGTATTAGGAATACAATTTATAACAGGAAGCCTAGGCGAAAAGGCAGATGTAAAGAAAAATCTAATAGTTTATCTAGTTGGATGCGTTATAATATTTGGAGCATTTGGAATTTGGAAATTGCTGCTTCAATTATTAGAACCACTTGAATAATAAAATAGTTATTAATATTCTTACGAAAGTAAGCTTTAATAAAATAGAAAAATAAGGAGGAATAAACATGAAAAAATCTATAAAGGTAATATCAACACTATTATTAGCAATAATGTTAGTTACATCTATAGCAGGAACTGTACTAGCAGTTGATCCAAATACAGTTCTAAATGGATTAAATGGAAATGGTAATGTTCAAACTAATGACTTAACTAAAGTTGGTAATAACATTGTTACAATAATTCAAGTTGTTGGTATTGTTATAGCAGTAATTGTATTATTAGTTATTGGTATTAAATATATGATGGGTAGTGCTTCAGAAAAAGCAGAATACAAGAAAACAATGATACCATATATAGTTGGTGCAGTTCTTATTTTTGCTGGTACATCATTAGTAAGAGTTATTTACTCATTATCAACTTCAGTATCAACAAAATAATATTTCATAAGTGTTACATAAGTATTACAATAAAATTAAAAGTGCATGTAAATGCACTTTTTTTTGTTTTTAGGTTACATTTTGTTACAATATGTGCTATAATTTAATATATAATATTATGTTAAAACGGAGGAAGTCTATGGGAACATATAATGTGCCTAGAAATGTAAAAGGAGAAGGTAGGATTCTATTCATTTTTACAACAAAAAGCTTAATATATAGTGCAGTAGGAGTTGGCGTTGGATTAATATTTTATTTAATATTTAAGCTAATGAGCCTAACCGTTGTTGGAATTGCTATGGTTGTATTATGTGCATTAATTGGGTATTCAATAGGAATGTTAAAAGTACCAAACATAGGTATATTAAAGGCAACTAAAGTTGTTGGTGGCGAAAACGTGGACGATGTAATAAAAAGAGCAATAAAATTTAAACAAAAGAGAAACAAAATTTACATCTATGATGATAAGGAGGAAAATACAAATGACAGATAATACATCATTTTTAACGATTATATTATATGTAATGCTTGCAATAATGTTTGCTTTGGCAGTAGCACTTATTTTTATATATTTAAACATGAAAGTTAAAGAAAAACAAAAAGAGAAAGAAGACAGTGCAGTAGCAGAGTCTAAACCAGTAAAAAAATCTTCATCAAAAACTTTTAATGTTGGTTCAGTTTTCGACTTCATGGAATTCGATAAAATTGAAGATAACATGATTATACAGAAAAAAGGTGCTAGATATGTAATGGTTGTTGAATGCCAAGGTATTAATTACGACTTAATGTCACAAGCAGAAAAAGTTGGAGTTGAAGAAGGATTTATACAATTTTTAAACACCTTATCACACCCAGTTCAAATATATACACAAACAAGAAAAATTAACTTGGAGAGTAGCATCCAAACTTATAAAGCAGAAGTTGATAAAATAGAACAAGAATATAGCAGACAAAAGATGAGATATCAAAATATAATGGCATCACCAAATGCCACAGCAGAACAGAAAAAACAAGCTTTATATGAGTTTACAAAAGACAAAAACTTATATGAATATGGTAAAGACATTATATACAACACAGAAAAGATGAGTTTAAATAGAAATATATTAAACAAAAAATATTATATGGTAATTCCATATTATTCAGAAGAACTTGGACAAAATGATTTTGACAAAGATGAAGTTAGAGAGATGGCTTTCTCGGAATTATACACAAGAGCACAGGCTATAATAAGAACTTTGTCCGTATCAGGTGTTATGGGAAGAGTACTTTCATCAACAGAACTTGCAGATTTACTATATTTTGCATATAACAGAGAGGATGCCGAAGTTTTCGGTGTTGATAAGGCAATTAAAGCGGGATACAACGAGTTATATTCAACAGCGCCAGATTACATGGATAAGAAAATGGAAATGTTAGACAAACAAATAGAAGATGCCGCAGTTAATTTGGCAAGTGATAAAATTGCACAAGTTCAAACAGAAAAAGAGAAAGAATATCAAAGAAAAGTTGAAACAGAAGATGACATAATAAATAACTTAGCACAACTTATAATTCAAGAAAACGAAGCAATGCTCGGAAAAGACGTTGCAGAAAAAGCAAAAGAAAAAGTAAGGAAGGAGAAGAAAGCTAATGTTCAATAAAAAACGTAAAGCTACTAATAATGATTTGCAATTTCAAAGAAATGATTATACGAGTGATGAGCAAATTCCAATATTACACAAGAAAACAATAAAAGAATTAATTGCACCTTCTGGAATAGACGCAAGTAATATTGACCACTTAGAGATTATATCAAATGTAAAAAGATATGCTAGAAGCTTCTTCGTTTCTGCATTACCAAGAATGTGTACATTCCCAGAATTATTTAGAGATATGTATATGTTTGGAGATATAAATACATCAATATATATAACACCAATTCAAGAATCTAGGTCTCAAAACGAGTTGAATAGAACGATAAATGAGCTAGAAACAGAAAGAATTGTTGCAGCAGATAGAGGAAATATCAATAGAGAGAGCAACTTAGCTCAAAAAAGATATGAGGCAGAAAGCTTAAGAGATGAGATCGCAGCAGGATTTAATAAACTTTATGAAGCATCTGTAGTGTCTACACTGTTTGCATATAGTTTGGAAGATTTAGACAAGCTTACTAAACTATTAGCAACAGAAATGTCGAAATCTTTGGTTGGAATAAAAAGTGCATGGGCAATGCAAGAAGAGGCTTTCCAAAGCAATTTACCTTTGGCAGAAGATAAAATAAGGAAAACGCATACATTTGACCGTAGATCTATGGGAACAGTATTCCCATTCACTACATCAGAAGTTGGTCACTCAACAGGTATTCCACTTGGATTTAATAAACAAACTGGCGTACCAATATTATTTGATAATTTCCATAGCTCACTTACGAACTATAACATGGTTATATTTGCTAAGTCTGGTGCTGGAAAATCTGTAACAATGAAAACTTTAATATCAAGGTCTGCAGTACTTATGGGAATACAAAGCTTAGCACTAGATGCCGAAGGCGAGTATAGCATAGTTGCAGAAAGTTTAGGCGGAATAAACGTTGTACTAAGCCCTAACTCAAAAACAGTTATAAATGTTTTTGATATAGAAACCGAAGTTGTAAAAGATGAAATAACAGGAAGAGAAAGAGCTGTATTAAACGTAGAAAACAAAGTAGAGGACGTTACACAAGCGCTACTTACAATGGCAAGAGGTAGTACAAGAAGCCAAGATATTAATGAGGTAACAAAGCAGATAATTGCAGAATCTGTTGCACAAGAGTATGCAGCATATGGAATAACAAGTGACCCAATGAGCTTATATGAAGCAGCTGGAAGAGGCAACGGAGACATATTAGGAAGAGCAAGAAAGAAAATGCCAACAATTGGGTCATGGTATAAGCGTTTACAAAGAAATGCAGAAAGCAATACAAACCCTGATTACAGATTCCATTACAGCTATTTGCTAAAAGTTATGAAACAATACATAAGAGAATATGATGGTCAGATGGCATACTTTGACGGTCAATCTACATTTGACTTATTAGATGGAACATTATTTATAAACCTAGACATATCACAACTAGAAGAAAGATTTGCAAGACCACTTGCACAACAAATATTACTTTCTTGGATATGGGAAAAATACGTTAAGAAAAACAGTGAAGATAGAAGAAAAGCTGCTAAGAAGAGAGTTTTGGTTGATGAGGCATGGATGTTATTACCATACCCAGAAGCTGTAGATTTCTTAAACACAATGGCTAGACGCGCGAGAAAAAGAAACGTATCGCTTGCAATAATTTCTCAGAGATTCCAAGACTTCTACGAGAAACCAGAAGTACAAGCAGTTTTAACATCATCAGACACAAAGCTATTACTAGCACAAGATAAATCTGAAATTCAATACCTAAAAGAAGTATTCAAACTTAGCGAAGGTGAAGCAGGATTTCTAGTAACCTGCAACAAAGGAGAAGGATTATTGAAAGTTGGTGGAGACACTGCAATATTACAAATAACACCAACTGCAAAAGAGTTTGAGTTTGTTGAAACAAACCTAAACAAGATGATGGAAAATAATCAAAGAAAATCATAATAGAGGGAGGAAGTAATGCATAAGATAATAAACAAAAAGTCAATACAAAAGATTACAGCAATTATTATAATAATGATAATGTGCAACTTTATTATGAGTGGGAAAGTTTGGGCAGTTGAGAGCTGGATGTCGATTAAGGAGTATCAGGATTTATCAATTGGTGGAACTGATACAAAGCAAGATTTATATAACAAGGATACTAGTCCAGCAGTAAAGAAATTATGCAGTGCATGGAATATAACTGCGGAGCAAGCTATTGAAATGTTGAAAAATCATGCAAACGATGAGAAAACTTTATATGTAAATAAAGAAACGTATGATAACACAGCTTATACAATAAGTGGCGTTAAGATCAAACCTACTGAAGAAGAAAAAACAAATTATAACATACAAGTAGATGATGATGGGTATGCGAGTGTAGATACATCATATAATTATGGGGTTAATTCGGACTTGGAAGGTTCAACTAAGGACGGAATTGGAGGACTTCTGTTAAGCCCAATTGCTGCTCTTATTCAAGGAATAGGAGATGGGGTAAATTATCTATTGCAACGTAATATAATAGGAGATAAATCGGATGTTTTCTTAAATTCAGGCGTATTCGAACATTCAAAAATGATACAGGTATTGAATGAAAACAAGCCGGTATCTGGAGTACCACAAGTTGATATTGCAGAAGAATATATTGAAACTGCAACAGGAAAATATGGAATCCCGAATATAAAACTTACACCTGCGGAAATTTTTGCTGGGAATGTATCGGCTCTTGATGCTAACTTTTTTAAAACTGAAGGAGACCATAATCAGGAACTTGGTGGAAGTGAAAAATCAATTGTGGAACAATTGAGAGATACTGTTGCAACATGGTATGTGGCTTTGAGAAATATAGCTATAGTAGGGCTTTTATCAGCATTATTATATATTGGCATTAGAATTGTTATAAGTTCTAGTGCAGGAGATAAGGCAAAATATAAACAATTTTTTGTAGACTGGGTAGTTGCATTATGTTTAATATTCTTCTTACATTATATTATGGCATTTACAATGACTATGAGTGAAACCGTAACAGATGTACTAGCCGGAGATAGAACAAATCAGGGAAGGATAAAGGAGGTTAATATTCGTTTAACCGAAACAGACGGTACAACTACATTTAAAGATGCGGGAACTGAGGTATGCTTCTCTAGCAATTTTACTGGCGTGGCAAGAATGAAGGCGGATTACCAAGGTGGTACTTTAAAAATTGGATATTCGATCTTATATATTGCTTTAACTGTTTATACAGTATATTTTGCATTTGTGTATTTAAAAAGATTACTAATGCTTGCATTTTTTACAATGATTGCGCCATTAGTTGCTCTAACATACCCATTAGATAAGATAAGAGATGGAAAAGCACAAGCATTTAATTACTGGTTTAAAGAATACATGTTTTATGCTTTATTACAGCCAATGCATATGCTTTTGTACACAGTATTTGTATCATCTGCATTATCTGTTGCGGCAAACAATTTGCTATATGCAATAGTTGCGCTAGCTTTTATAGTACCTGCAGAAAAGATAGTAAAGCAGATGTTTGGAATAAAAGGAAACACAGAATCTACACTTGGTGGGTTTGCAGGTGGAGCACTTGCTTCACAAGCGTTTAATATGCTTAGAAAAGGTCCGCCACAACCTAAGAAAGGCGGAGGAGATGGCCCTAAAGGAGAAAAAGGCATAAGACTTGATAATCCTAATAAGCCAAATGCTATGGATACACTAGCTGGAGATGCTATGGAAAATGGAGTAGAAAATGCTGCACAAACGGCTACAGCAGCTGGTATTGGAGCTGCAGCAGGAGCTGCTTCTGCTAATGCAACGGGAAATGAAAACAATGAAGAAACAGATAGCAATGGCGTACATGTGAGTGATGATGGTGTAATTGATGGAGTACAATTTAGAGAAGTACCAGACAATGAACAACAAGGCAATGGACTGGAAAATCCAGAAATGCAGTCTGGAGAAAACCCTGCTATGCCTGAAAATGGACAACAAAATCAAAATGCAGACAACAATAATTCGGAAGAAAATCCATTTGCAGCAATTAGAGCAAAAGCAAATAGTGCTAAAGGAAACTTAGGTTCAGCTATAAATAGCAGAGTCCAAAGTGCTGGTGGTTGGTCTGGTATTGCAAAGGGTGTTGGTAAAACTGGAGCTAAACTTGCAGGTAGAGCAGCTATGATGACAACAATGGGTGCGTTAGGACTTGGAGTTGGTATTGTTGGAGGAGACATGAGTGATACACTTAAAGGTTTAGGTGCAGGATTAACAGCTGGTTATGCAACAGGTGGTAGATTAAACAGTGCTGTTGGAAATACAATTGTTGGAAACAATGCTGCGGGAAGATTCCTTGATGATGCAATTAGAGGAACTGGCCCTGAAAGAAAAAGAAACGATTATATAAGATCGTACATGTCAAACCAGGAAAATAGAAATAGACTTATTGAAAAGAATCCTTCTATTAAGAAATCTGAACTTGATGCACAATTAAGACAAAGAGCAGAATTGTCTTATGACTCAGGTGTTACAGATGCTAAAATGTTGGATAGGGCGGTTAAGTTACAAAAACAACTTGATGAGAAGAATCCTAGAGGCGTTGGAAATGCAGAAAGACATGGAGCTAACTACAATAAAACTGTAGCAACTATGCAATTAGCAAGCAAATACAGTGATTCAACTTTCGAAAACGACGAGAAAATTGCCAAAGCACAAAATCGTTTGGCAAGCAAACTTGAAAGAAACATGAGTGAAAGAACAAATGGCCCAATTGATGCAGATACTGCTAAAAAATATAAGGCTAGAGCAAAAGCTGAAGCTGCAGAAACAATGGGTAACATAGATTATTTAAAGAATGGATAATTTTTATAAAAAGCAATCAATCTAATAAATTGGTTGCTTTAATTTTTATAGAGAGGTATAAAGTATTGAGTAAAGACTGGAAATTTTCAGATTTATTCTTAACTAAAATATAAAAATGCATTAAAGTAATGACATAACTATAATTTTGATATATAATAAGGTTGTGAAATGGCACTTTAGACTATGGTGTATGGTTCTTATGCCAATAAAGTAAAAAGGAGAAAATTTCTATGGAAGAAAATAAAACACCAAATAAATCAGAAAAAGAGATTATAAAAGAAAACATGCTAATTTTATATAAAACATACCAAGATGGAGAGAAAAATACTGTTGATGAAATATCATATTATAAACAGATTGTGCTGCAAAGTAAAAAAAGTCCAATAATGTATGGATTGCAAGATATATATCCAGTAAACATAAAGGAGCCAGAAAAATTTTATGGAAATAGAGTTTTGCTATATCAAAATGGAACTCCTATTGCGATGATAGATGAAAATTCAAATATAAAATTTTCTAACGAATACTTAGAGCAAATGAAGCCTTTGAACCCTTCAATATATGCACTTTTGCATTCTATGAATGGTAAACATTATGAATTACCACAAATACAAGAGGTAAGTGGAAAGCTTCCAGATATAAATTCAAAACAAGAAGTTGAAGATTTTAAATTAAGTAAAGAAGAGCTTGAAAATGCAAAACAAAATGATGTAGCTGGGCAAGGAATGACAAAGAAAGAGAATTCCAAAGAAGCAGAGAATGAACAAGAACCTGAAAATGAAGAAGAAAGCATGGAACAAATTGCAAAGCAGTCAGGAATTGCTAAAGATGATATTAAATCTTGCTCTGAAATTAATCCGCACGAAAGAATTACAGACCAGAAAAGTTTTGAAGATATAGCAAATGTTACAGGGAAATATTCTAAAATTTTTGTAGTATCTGCGAATGGTAAAACGCGTGGAAATTCACTTTATTCGTTCTGGGGAATGACACAAGATGGAAAGATGGAACCAGTTCAAGGTTTGGAAGAAAGACAAGGAGTAAATACTGGAAAATCGATATATTCTATAAATAGAGACGGCTCACAAGTAAAAGAACAACAAACATCAGCATTGTTTACAATGCCTAATCAAAGAGAAGGATTTTCTGTTACAATTGGACAATACGGAATAATTGAAACTACATATATAAGACGTAGTCCAAACGAAAATAAATATATAGGAAGTACTGTGAATTCATCAACACAAAAGCCTACTACAAGAGAGGTTCAGGAGTTTATGAATGACAGCAGAACAACCGATGCTGAATTAAAAGAAACAATAGATAAAACAGAGCATCAACTTGGAGAAACATCTGAAACTAAGTTAAGAAATGTTGATGATAACCCCAATAATGATGATGAAATTGATATGGACCAAGAAATAACTTTACATGACGGAACAATCACAACTCTTGCAAAAGAAGCAGAAACGTTAAATATTGCACCAGATGAATACAAAAAACAATTTGCAGAAAGAGAAGCTGATTGTTATGCTGACAAAGTAGAATTAATTAGAGAAGAACAGGCGGAGGAACAATCTGCAGAGCGTGCTGAAGAACATGAAGAAAGAGCAGAAAGGTCTTTAGACAATGATGCGTGGGAGAGAATTAGAAAACATCAATAAAATAAAAAATTAATGTTTTTAAGCTTAAATATTTTTCAAATAAAAAAGACAAGCTATAGAAAAATTACAATTAGATTACAAATGAAAGAAATAATTGAAATATACATAGCAAATAAAGTATAATAAAAAAGAAAAATATTTTTGTGCAGAAAAAGCACATGGAAAAGCTAAGAAAGGAGCTCAACAAATGAAAGGAAGAGAGGAAAGTAAGGAAAATATGAAAAATACACGAGAAAAAATAACAAAACACAAAAGTGGAATAACGTTAATAGCTCTAGTAGTTACAATAGTTGTTTTGCTAATACTTGCAGGAGTAAGTATAAACTTAGTACTAGGCAATAACGGAATAATAGCAAAAGCAAAAGATGCAGAAACAAAATCTGCAGAAGCAAGCCAAAATGACTTAAAAGGAATGAATGCATTAACAGAAGAAATGAATAATGCATTAGGAGAAAAATCAAAAGTAGACTTATCAAAATATAAAATCGGAGATTACGTAAATTACACATATGATACAGCCGAGAATTATGTATTAACATCAGCAACATGTGGGTCAAGTAGCAACCCAACAGATGGAATACCACAAACAAGCGGATTAAAGTGGAGAATACTAAACATAGACGAAGCAAACGGAACAGTAGACTTAATAAGTGAAAATCCAACAGGAACAGAGGTATATTTTAGTAATATATTAGGATATAACAATGGACCATACTTAATGAACGAAATCTGTAAAGCGCAATATAGTAATAAGAGTCTAGGAGTAAATGCACGTAGTATAAATATATTAGACATGGAAAAGCACTTAACACCAACAGGAATAACAAATAGAAATGCATATAAAAGTTTAGTAAAATATGGAACAACAAAAACATATACAAGTAACACGAAATATCCAAGCTTATATGCAGGACAAAAGGGAGCAGGAGTAAATGTAGCAGAAAAAAATGCAAGTACAATAGCTCAACCAGATATAACAAAAGGAAATGACCCATATGAAGAGAGTAAACCAATAGCAACAACAGAGCCAACAACTGATAACACATCAGGAACCGGAAATCCATTAACAGTAACACAAACATATTATAGTATACCAATAAATGAAGCAAATTATGGAGAAGCATATAATGTATTGAATAATTCGACAGCATATTGGGTGGCTTCGCGCTTTGTCGATACTGACTCAGGCAATGCTTACTTCGGTTTGCGCATTGCTAACACTGATGCTGACGGTCTTATCATGTTCTTCTCGAACGGCATCACTAGCAACAATGGCATTCGTCTTCGCCCCGTAGTTTCTCTATCATCTAGTATCTTGAGTGAAACAAAAGATGCAAGTGGAGCATGGAATTTGAAATAGAAGAAACCAGAATGAAAAAACAATGAGCTAGGAAAGTGGGTGGGAGAAAAACACCATAATAGCAATTAAATATAAAGTTTCATAAAACTAAAAATATAATGAATAATATCCCAAAATGGGCAACGAAATGCTTCAATTTTGGGTGTTTTATTTTTGTAGAAAGTAAAAAGCAGTAATAAATTTGAGGAAAATAAATATCTATTAATAATGAGATAAAAAGTTATAATTTTCTAAATTATGTGATTCTAAGGGAGACAATAATGAAAAAAATATTATATAGTATACTTATTTTTCTGCTAATTTTACTTAATTTTTCCACTGTTTGTGCAGATGATGTGGATAACGAGGTCGATTTTGAAGATACAATAGAAGTTACAGCTTCAAATGTGAGTGAATTACCAAAAACAAATTCTAGAAGATATATTGTTTACGATAGAATCTCAAAAAGTATGATAATAGGAAAAAATGAAGATGTTAAATCTGCCATGGCGTCCACAACAAAGATAATGACTACAATAGTCATATTAGAAAAAGCAGATTTAAATGAAAAAGTAACTGTAAGTGCAAAAGCAGGTGGAACAGGTGGCTCAAGGTTAGGACTAAAAAGAGGAGACAAGGCTAGTGTAAGAGATTTGTTATACGGACTTATGCTAAGGTCGGGAAACGACGCTGCCGTAGCATTAGCAGAACATGTTGGTGGGAGTGTAAAAGGATTTGCAGAATTAATGAATGAGAAGGCCATTGAACTTGGACTTACAAATACACATTTTGTAACACCTCATGGACTAGATGATGCAAACCATTATACTACTGCGTTAGAGCTTGCAAAACTTACAGATTATGCAATGGATAATGAGACTTTTGCAAAAATAGTTGGAAAAAAATCAACAACGATATATATAAACAATCAGCCAAGACAAATAAACAACACAAACGAGCTATTAGGAGTATTAAATGGAGTAGTTGGTGTAAAAACAGGATTTACAAACAATGCGGGACGATGCTTGGTAACAGAAATCAAAAGAAATAACATGGACGTAATTACAATAGTTTTGGGAGCCGATACTAAAAAAGACAGAACAAAAGATAGTGTAAATCTAATAGAATATACTTTTTCAAAATATAAAATGTACAATTTGGAAGAACAAATAATAGAAGAATTTAATAAATGGAAAAATATAAACGAGAAACGAATTTTAATAATAAAAGGAAAACAAAACAATCCTAAATTAGCATTAGGGACGATAGAAAAAGCAACAATACCAATCTGCGATGATGATAAAATTGAATACTCAATTAATGCATTAACTGAAGTAGGAGCTCCGCTGGAGCAATGGAATGTGATGGGAACCCTAACTGTAAAATTAAATGGTGAAATATTGGAGAACATAGATATAGTGAATGTAAATGAAGTACAGAAACGAGATTGGAAAGATTACTTTAGAATAGTGCTAAATACTTACGGAAACTGGAAAAATTTCATAATAATTCATTGACTTTAGTGGCATGATATGGTAAAATAATAAAGCTAGTATAAATAGCTTTATTTTATTGTGCTAGCAAATTAAAATTAGGAGGTGAAATTTAAGTGCCAACAATTAATCAATTAGTAAGAAAAGGAAGAAAAACTACTACAACAAAGTCAACATCACCAGCTTTACAACATGGATACAATTCTATGAAAAAGAAAACAACAGATAGAAGATCTCCACAAAAAAGAGGTGTATGTACTGTAGTAAAAACTGTTACACCTAAGAAACCAAACTCAGCTTTAAGAAAAGTTGCCAGAGTTAAGCTTTCAAACGGATACGAAGTAACATCTTATATTCCAGGAATCGGACACAATTTACAAGAGCACAGTGTTGTTCTTATAAGAGGAGGAAGAGTAAAAGACCTTCCAGGTGTTAGATACCATATTATAAGAGGAACTTTAGATACAGCAGGTGTTAAAGACAGAATGCAAGGAAGATCTAAGTATGGAGCTAAACGCCCAAAGAAATAAAAATTAACAAAACTTAGATATGGGTGCATATAACTTACTAATTTAAGGTTCTTAAATTTAGCATAGATATATAGCACTAAACTAGAAATGTTTTAAGAAGAAAAGCCGAAGGCTTAGTATTAAACTTTTTAGAGTACCGAAGATACTAGGTAATAAATTAGTATCAATTTTATAAGGAGGGAAGAAAAGTGCCAAGAAAAGGATTTATAGCAAAAAGAGATGTTTTACCAGATCCAATATACAATAGCAAAGTTGTTACAAAGTTAATAAACAACGTTATGTTAGACGGTAAAAAGACAGTTGCTCAAACTATCGTTTATGATGCATTTGATATCATAAAAGAAAAAGAGCAAAAAGATCCACTAGAAGTATTTGAAGCAGCACTAAACAACGTAATGCCAGTTCTAGAAGTTAAAGCTAGAAGAATTGGTGGTGCTACATACCAAGTACCATTAGAGATTAGACCAGAAAGAAGACAAACATTAGGACTTAGATGGTTAGTTTCATATGCTAGAAAGAGACATGAAAAAACTATGTCTGAAAAATTAGCTGGAGAAATAATGGATGCTGTAGCTGGAAACGGTGGAGCTTTCAAGAAGAAAGAAGATATGCATAAGATGGCTGAAGCTAATAAAGCTTTTGCTCACTACAAATTTTAAAAATTTAAACTATAAGCGTCGTCTAACTTCGTTAACCTTCATCTAAAAATATACTCGACGTACACCACGTACGCCTCCGTTATTTTTGATTCGGTTGCCTTGTTATACTTGCTTCTAGTTGAAATTTTACATGTATATTAAAAGAAAAAATTATTTAGAAAGGAAGAAAAAATATGGCCGGAGACGGAAGAGAATTTCCTTTAGAGAAAACAAGAAATATAGGAATAATGGCTCACATTGATGCAGGAAAGACAACAACAACAGAGAGAATACTTTTCTACACAGGAAGAACACACAAAATAGGTGAGGTTCATGATGGTGCTGCTACTATGGACTGGATGGCCCAAGAGCAAGAAAGAGGTATTACAATTACATCAGCTGCTACAACTTGCCACTGGTTAGGTAATAGAATAAACATTATCGATACCCCAGGACACGTTGACTTTACAGTTGAGGTTGAGAGATCTTTAAGAGTTCTTGACGGTGCTGTTCTAGTACTTGCTGCAAAAGGTGGAGTTCAACCACAATCTGAAACAGTTTGGAGACAAGCTGATAAATACATGGTACCAAGAATGGTATATGTAAACAAAATGGATATTACTGGTGCTGATTTCTATGGTTGTATAAACCAAATAAAAGAAAGATTAGGAGCTCATCCAGTTCCAATCCAATTGCCTATAGGTGCAGAAGACAATTTCAAAGGAATTGTTGACTTAATAAAAATGAAAGCATTTATTCATAAAGATGATTTAGGAAAAGACATTGAAGAATGTGATATTCCTGAAGATATGAAAGCAGATGCTGAAAAATATAGACAAGAAATGATTGAAGCAGCAGCAGAACAAGATGATGAATTAATGATGAAATATTTAGATGGTGAAGAACTATCTGAAGCTGAAATCAAATCAGGATTAAGAAAAGGAACTATATCAAACGCTCTAATTCTTATGACATGTGGTTCATCATACAAGAACAAGGGTGTTCAAGAATTATTAAATGCAATCGTTGACTACTTACCATCACCACTTGATATTCCAAACATCAAAGGTGTTGACGAAGATGGAAACGAAGTTGAAAGTAAGACTGATGACAATGCTCCATTTGCAGCATTAGCATTCAAAATAATGACAGATCCATATGTTGGAAAACTATGCTTCTTCAGAGTTTACTCTGGAACATGTACAACAGGAACTACTATTTTAAATGCTACAAAGGATAAGAAAGACAGAATAGGAAGAATCCTATTAATGCATGCAAATCATAGACAAGATATTGAAAAAGTTTATGCAGGAGATATTGCAGCAGCAGTTGGATTAAAAGATGTATCAACAGGTGATACATTATGTGATCCAGACCACCCAATTATACTTGAATCAATGGAATTCCCAGAGCCAGTTATCGATATAGCTATCGAGCCAAAAGACAAGGCTAATGGAGAAAAAATGGGAATAGCTTTAGCAAAACTTGCTGAAGAAGATCCAACATTCAAAACATGGACAGACCAAGAATCTGGACAAACAATCATCGCTGGTATGGGTGAGCTTCACCTAGATATCATCGTAGACAGATTAAAGAGAGAGTTCAAAGTTGAATGTACAGTTGGTAAGCCACAAGTTTCTTACAAGGAAACAATCAGAAATAAGGTTAAAGTTCAAGGTAAGTTTGTTCGTCAATCTGGTGGACACGGACAATATGGTGATGTATGGTTCGAAATGGAACCATTAGAGCCAGGTTCTGGAGTTCAATTCGAGAGCAAAATCGTTGGTGGTGCCGTTCCAAAGGAATACATCAAACCAATCGAAGATGGATTAAGAGAATCTGCTATGAGTGGTATATTAGCTGGATACCCAGTTATAGACTTCAAAGCAACATTAGTTGATGGTTCTTACCATGAAGTTGACTCATCTGAAATGGCATTCAAGATTGCTGCATCTATGGCTTTCAAAGAAGGATGTAAGCAAGCAAAATCTGTTATATTAGAGCCTATAATGAAGGTTGAAGTAACTGTTCCTGAAGAATACATGGGAGATGTTATTGGAGACATTAACTCTAGACGTGGTAGAATGGAAGGAATGGAAGCTAGAAACGGTAACCAAATAATAAGAGGATTTATTCCACTTTCAGAAATGTTTGGTTATGCAACAGACTTACGTTCTAAGACACAAGGTAGAGGAACATATTCAATGGAACCAAGCCATTACGAAGAAGTTCCAAAGTCTGTATTAGAGCAAATAGTTGCTTCTAGATCTAAGAAAGCAGAATAATATACAAATATGTATATATTGTGAAAACAAAAATAACACTTGCATTTTACTTGAAAATATAGTAAAATGCAGGTGTGAAATAAGATATTAATTTTAAATATAAATAGTCATGAGCAAGACTCAAGACTAACTAAAAAGGAGGAAAATTAAATGGCAAAGGAAAAATTTGTAAGAACAAAGCCACACGTAAACATTGGTACAATTGGTCACGTTGACCACGGTAAAACTACTACAACAGCAGCTATTACAAAATACTTAAGCTTATTAGGACAAGCTAAATACGAAGCATACGATCAAATCGATGGTGCTCCAGAAGAAAGAGCAAGAGGTATTACAATTAATACTGCTCACGTTGAATATGAAACAGCAAAAAGACACTATGCTCACGTTGACTGCCCAGGACACGCAGACTACGTAAAGAACATGATCACTGGTGCTGCTCAAATGGATGGTGCTATATTAGTTGTTTCTGCAGCTGATGGACCAATGCCTCAAACAAGAGAGCATATATTACTAGCTAGACAAGTTGGTGTTAAATACATCGTTGTTTACCTAAACAAATGTGATATGGTTGATGATCCAGAATTATTAGAATTAGTTGAAATGGAAGTTAGAGACCTATTATCAGAATATGGTTTCCCAGGAGACGAAATTCCAGTTATAAAAGGATCTTCATTAAAAGTACTAGAAAGTACATCAACAGATCCAAATGCACCAGAATATCAATGCATTAAAGAATTAATGGACGCAGTTGATACTTATATCCCAACACCAGCAAGACCAGTAGATAAGCCATTCTTAATGCCTATCGAAGATGTTATGACAATAACAGGTCGTGGAACAGTTGTTACTGGTAGAGTTGAAAGAGGACAAGTTAAGGTTCAAGACGAAGTTGAAATCGTTGGAATTAAACCTTCTACAAAAACTATCGTTACAGGTGTTGAAATGTTCAAGAAAACACTTGACCAAGCTGAAGCTGGAGACAATATCGGAGCATTATTAAGAGGTGTTCAAAGAACAGATGTTGAAAGAGGACAAGTTCTTGCAAAACCAGGATCTATACATCCACATACAAAATTCAAAGCACAAGTATACGTTTTAACTAAAGACGAAGGTGGACGTCATACTGCATTCTTCAATGGATACAGACCACAATTCTACTTTAGAACAACAGACGTTACAGGTGTTATCGAACTAGAAGCTGGAACAGAAATGGTTATGCCAGGAGATCACGTAAACATGACAATCGAACTTATTACTCCAATCGCTATCGAAAACGGATTAAACTTCGCTATTCGTGAAGGTGGAAGAACAGTTGGATCAGGAGTTGTTTCTGATATAATTGAATAATAAATACAGTAATAGCAAGGATTACATGAATTTGTAACACCTTGCTATTTTTGTAATTAACACTATTTTAACACTTTAGTTTAATAAATAATCTATCTTATTAATAATTTCTGCTTTAGATTTTGGTAAAGCATCAAGATACATTTCTGTTATTTTGACTGATGAATGTCCTAATAATTCTTTAATCTGAATTAGATTAGCACCATTCAATAAAAGCATAGTTGCAAATGTATGTCTTAAATCGTGAAATCTTTTATCTTTCATATTAGTATTTTTTAATTTATTGTGCCAAAACTTTTCAGTCCATTTTATATCAAAATGAGAACCTTTTTCATTACAAAAAACGTAATTTGATTTGCAAGGCAAAGAACTTAATAAATTAAATATTTTATTTGACATAGGTATAACTCTTATAGAATTGTTGCTTTTAGGTGTTTGTAATACTGTAGAATAATTTTTTTGTCCATTTTCAGAAATTTCAGCAACATGACTTAAATTATGTAGTACATGTATTTCTTTATTCTCAAAATCTATATCAGACCATTGTAATCCTAAAATTTCTCCTTTTCTCATTCCTGTACCAAGTGCAAATAGTATAATGTTATAGTATCTAGTATCTTTAAATATTTTTAACAATTCTTCTATTTCATCTTCATTAAAATATTGAAATTTGGTTTTTCTCTCATTAATAATTTTTTCAGTACTTTTATTATTTTTTGGTAAGGCAACATTTGAACAAGGATTTTTTAATATATAACCTTCTCTTTCTGAGTAATCGAAGAATTGTCTTAATAATTTATGAGATTTTTTGATATTACTTGCAGAAATATTATCTGCTAATAGTTTATTATAATATTCTTGTACTTTTAAGCTTTTTAAATCCTTTATAGGCAAATCAGCAATTAAATAGGGTTTTATGTAATTTCTGTATGTACTCTCATAACTTTCAAAAGAAGTTGGCTTAATTTCAACTTTTTTTACCGAAAATAGCCATTTAGGCAACAATGTATTGATAGTATATATTTGATTATTATTAGTAAGTCCCATTTTTAGATTATTCATATACTCATCAGCTTTTTGGTTTGCTTCTTTTATTCCTGCACCGTAAAATTGTTTTCTTATAGGTGTGCCGTCAGCTCTATGACCTATAGTCCTAGATACTCTAAAATACTCATTGCCATTTGATTTAAAATTAGTTTTCTTTGCCATGATTCCTCCTATAAAATAAGATAAGTCTGTTACAACTTATCTTTAGTTTTTTATTTCAAACTTTCCGATGTATTTACCAATTATTTTTATTGGAGTATCTTTTGTATAAATTTGCGTTTTAAAACTTGGGTCATTGCTCATTGGCTCTAAAACAACAAAATCTCCTTGTTTGCTAAATTTCTTTAATGTAGCATCATATCCATTAACTAATACCACTGCAATTTCTCCATCATCAACCCAATCAGTCTTACGGATAAGAGCATAAGCACCATTTTTTACGACTTTATTCATACTTTCACCATTCACACGCAAAAAATAACATTCTTCTGGATCCACTATATTCATAAGATTTGGATCAATAGGTAATCTTCCTTCAATGCATTCCTCTGCCCAGTTTGGTTGTCCTGCACTTATTTGACCATAGACAGGGCACATATATACTTTAGAGGTTATTTCTAAATTTGAGATAAACTTATGAGCTTTTTGTTCTGCTGTTAGATCAGATATTATTAGATTATTATCTATGCTTTCTAAGATATCTTTCATTTCGCTCCAAGCATATTTTTCTGCTTTTTCCAAATAGATTTGATTATTAACTAAAGAATTAGAAGCATTTGTTAAAATTTCTAACTCTTTATGTATTAGCTTAAAATAATATTTTGTAATTAATTCATAGGCAAAGTAAACTAAAGAATCCTCCATATCATATATTTTTACACTAAATTCATCAGTAACATATATGTAATTTTCTATAAAAGCAGTTATTGCTTTTTTTAAATCTACTTCATCAAGCTCTAGGGCCTTTAATTTTTTTATTAAGTCATCTTTTATTTCGATATTTAAATAATTAGATAATTCTTCTTCATTGGTTTTAAAATTACTTTTACCCATTAAATAATCCATCGTGCAATTAAAAATTTCACACATTTTTAATTTTATTTCATCACTAGGGGCATTTGCACCACTTTCGTAATTAGCTATATTAGATTTTGCACTTAGACCTAACATTTTAGCCAACTCTTCTTGAGTTAAACATTTTTCTTTTCTTAATTCTTTTATTCTATCTTTTATATTAGCCATAGTATACACCTTTCTTTCTTAATTATTATAACATACGGTTCAGTAAAAGTAAACAATAATTTTTTTTTCCTTACTCTCTCTAAGCTAGAGACAGAATAACTGAACTTTTTTAAAAATAGGACTTGACAAGTTCAGAAAAACTGATATAATAAGTACAGCAAAACAAAACAAGGAGGTGTGAAAATGAAAAATAAAACAAAATATGTATATACAGATGAATTAAAAAAAGAGAGAAAACAAAGAGGGTATTCTATAGATGACATGGCTAGATTCCTAGGATTTAAGAGCAAAGTTACATATTATAATATTGAAATAGGAATAACGGAGCCTAAAATTTCGCATATAAATAGAATATCTAAGATATTAGGGAGCAAACCAGAAAATTTTTTTAATTTTAAAGTTCAGTAGAACTGTTCAAAGAGGAGAAAGATGAAAGAATTAATAAAAATTGAAGTAAATGAAAATCAAGAGCCAATAGTAAATGGCAGAGAATTATACGAAGTATTAGGAGTGAGCACGAGATACAATGATTGGTTTAATAGAATGAAAGATTATGGATTTGTAGAAAATCAAGATTATTGTACTATTACTCAAAAAAGAGTAACAGCTCAAGGAAATGAAACAACATATAGTGACCATGCAATTAAGTTAGATATGGCAAAAGAAATTGCAATGATACAAAGAAATGAAAATGGCAAAAAAGTAAGGCAATATTTTATACAAGTAGAAAAAGACTTTAATAGTCCAGAGAAAATAATGGCAAGAGCATTAAAAATAGCAGAGAGCAGACTAAACGTGCTACAACTAGAAAATACACAGCAGAAACAATTAATAGGAGAATTAAAACCCAAAGCGGATTATTTAGACCAAATATTACAAAGCAAAGCATTAGTAACTATAACAGCGATTGCAAAAGATTATGGAATGTCTGCAAAAGCATTAAATCAAAAATTACATGAACTAAAGGTACAATTTAAACAGGGACATCAATGGTTTTTATATAGTAATTATCATAATTGTGGATATACGCATAGTGAAACAGTTGAATACACTCATCAGGATGGAAGGAAAGACGTAACAATGAATACAAAATGGACTCAAAAAGGTAGACTATTTCTTTATGATTTGTTAAAGAAAAATGGGATTGTTCCTATGATAGAACAGTAAAGGGCGTGAGAAAATGGAAGAATGGATAAGTCTAAGACAGTATATGAAACGTTTTAAGCTAGGATATGAGGTTGTTCTTAAAATGATAAATAATGGAGAAGTTGAATATCGAAAGACTCCAGGAGGACAATACAAAATTAAGGTTGGAGGAAATACAGTTTCAAAAGAACTGTATGAGGAAGAACGAAAAAAGCGCATTGAAGCAGAAACAACATTAAATTTAATAACAAAAATGTTGGTAGAAAGGAGATGATAAATATGTATAACTTATTTGAAATAGCATTTTTTATATTATATTTTGCAACAAAAATAACAAAGTTTATTGCGATATTATTAGCAGTTCAAATAGCGGTATATAGACTAAGCGGATTTAGTATATATAAATTTGCAATGAAAAAAGCAAGTAAATTATTAAACTAAAACGAAGGAGGAAGAGTATGGACAAGCTAGACAAATGTTACGTGTGGCATGTGGTAACAATGGCAAAGCTAAAATTAAGATTAAAAGAATTAAAGAAAGGAGTGAAATAGTATGGCAGAAAAGAATATAGATGAGGCTCAAACAATACGAGAGCTAACAAGAGTAATTGATAGAAAAGAAATAGAAATTCAAGATGTAAAAACAAGCCTTGCAGGAGTATTGCAAGAAATAAGAAATCTAAATGAAAGCAATTTAGATAGAGAAGTTATAAAGAAGAGAATATCTGAAATGGCTACAAATACAATATATGAGCTATTGATAGACGAAAAAAATGAGTCAGTTTGCGACTACCAATCAAAAAACTAACTCAATTGAATTACATAAATATGAACTCTTGTACTAATTATAGCACAAGATAGAAAGGAAAGTCAAATGGGAAAAGCGGTAGGAATTACAAGAAGGCTAGATGAATTAGGAAGAATTGTTATTCCAATGGAAATACGAAAAAATTTAAACATAGAGATTAGAGAACCTCTTGAGATATTACAAGTAGGGGACAAAATTGAAATTTCTAAAAGAAAGGACATCAGAGTTTGTTACAACTGTGGAAAAACACTAGAAGAAACTTATAAATATTGTCCACATTGTGGAAAGGAACAGATATGATACGAATAGTAAATGGCTATATTATAGAAACGACGGATTCAGAAGATAGACAAGCAAGATACGAACATGAGCTTGAAGAAGCAGACAGAGATTATGAAGATAGAGTTTTTGATGAAATGGAGGGTATGTAATGAATAATTTATATGAATTAAGCAATGGTTATGAAGAAGTAATAAACATGCTGTATCAAGATGATATAGATGAACAAATGATATTTGACACATTAGAGAGTATTGAGGGCGACATGGATGACAAGATAGAGAATGTTGCAAAGATAATTAGAGAGGTAGAAGCAAAATCAAATGCTCACAAAGAAGAGGGACAGAAGCAAATTAATAGGTCAAAGGTATTAGACAATAGAGTAAAAACATTGAAAACAAGTATTTATAATGCGATGAAAACAATGGGAAAGTCAAAGCTCTCAACTAATTTATTTGATTTTAGTATAGCAAAGAATGGCGGAAAGCAAGCATTAACAATAGATAGTGAAGTGCCCGCTGAATACACAAAAACAGTAGTAGAAAATGACACAGACAAAATAAGACAAGCATTAGAAAAAGGAAAGAAATTACCTTTTGCTCATTTGGAGCCAAGAGGAGAAAGGTTGAGTATAAAGTAATGGGAATACCAGTTTTAATATTAGGAGAAAGTGGAAGTGGAAAGAGTTGTTCTTTAAGAAATTTTAACGAGAATGAAGTTGGAATATTCAATATAGCTGGAAAACCACTGCCATTTAGAAAACACTTACCAGCGGTAGAAAATGCACACTATGCAGATATAATCAAAGGTTTAAAGTTAGGAAAAGTAAAGACTTATGTTATAGATGATAGTCAATATTTAATGGCTTTTGAAATGTTTGATAGAGCTAAAGAAATGGGCTACAACAAATTTACAGATATAGCTTTAAATTTTAGAAACCTAATAGATTATATAATGAGAAATACACCTAAGGACTATATAGTATATTTTTTACACCACACAGAAACAACAGATACAGGCAAAATAAAAGCAAAAACATCGGGTAAGATGTTAGATAACCAAATTACATTAGAGGGCTTATTTTCAATCGTATTGCTCTGTAAGACAGATGGGAAAGAACATTATTTTGAAACACAAAGTGATGGATTTACAACTTGTAAAAGCCCAATGGAAATGTTTGATGTAAAGATAGATAACGACTTGAAAATGGTTGATACAACTATAAGAAATTATTATGAATTAAATAAAATTGAAGGAGGAAAAGAGAATGAATAAACCACAAGGATATGATGAGGCACAAGCTTATACAGGGGATTTTGAACAATTAAAATTAGGAGGACACATTTGTAAAATAATAGGAGTAAAAATTGAATATACTCCAACAACAAATGCAGAAGTATTAATATTAGCACTTGATATAGCAGAAGGAGAACAAGCAGGATATTATCAAAGACAATTTGATGAGGCTAAAAAGAGAGATGCACAAGCAAAATGGAAATGCACATATAGACAATTTACACAAGGTAACAGTACACCATATTTTAAAGGAATGATTGAGAACATAGAAAAATCAAATCAAGGATACAACTTTGCTAGTACGGGTTTTGATGAAAAAACACTTATCGGTAAATTGATTGGTGGAGTATTTGGAAGAGAACAATATGAGGCTCAAGATGGGAAATTAAAATTTGCAACAAAATGTATGCAATTAAGAACTATAGAAGCAATAAAGAATGGTGTAGAAATACCAGAAGATAAGCTAATTCAAAAACAAGATGATTATTTTAGCCCAACAAATTATGAAACAACAGCAGAAGATGATCTTCCTTTTTAGGAGGTAAATATGTGGGAAGAAATTGAGAAATATAGTAACTTATTAGAAACAGCAGTAACCGAAATGAAAAAGAGAAGTAAAGATTTAGCACAAAAAGAGTATCTATACAGAATGGCTTTAAGTAAGAGACTTACAGAATTAAGAGCAGAAGGACAAGCAGTAACACATTTAGCAGATATAGCAAGAGGAGAAACAGCAATAGCCAAACTAAGATTAGATAGAGATATAGCAAAAGGTTTATATGATAGCTCTCAAGAAGCAATAAATGTCTATAAGATAAGAATAAGAGTTCTAGAGAACCAATATTCAAGAGAATGGGGACAAGCAAAAAATGGCTAAATCAATATTACAAGATAAAAAGGAAAGCTACTTAACAGGAGCAACATATAACCTAGAAGAACATCACATATTCTTTGGAACTGCTAATAGAAAGATAAGTGAAAAATATGGACTTAAAGTATGGCTAACATCAGAAGAGCATAGAGGTACATACGGAGTTCATGGAAAATACGGTAAAACATTAGATGAAAAATTAAAAAAAGAGGCACAAAAGAAATTTGAAGAAAATCATACAAGAGAAGAATTTATAAGACTAATAGGTCGAAATTATTTATAGAAAGGAGGGCATAGAAATACATACTTATAAAATTCTTATAAGATTTCTATGTCCTTTCATATTAACGAAAGGAGAAAACATATGGAGAAAGTTAGTTTTCTAATGTATTTAGACTATGAAGAACAATTTAATTTATTAACAGATGAAGAATTAGGGCAACTTATAAGAGCAATAATGCAATACGAGAAAACAAAACAAGAACCTAAACTAGAAGGTACATTGAAGATGGCTTTCTCGTTTATAAAAGCACAACTAGACAGAGATAGAGATAAATGGGAAGGCACAAAGAATAAAAGAAGTGAAGCAGGCAAGAAGGGAATGGCAAATAGATGGAATAACAAAAATAACGAAGTTATAGTAGAAGATAGCAAAAGTAGCAATGTTATAACAGAAGATAACAAAAATAACAATGTTATAAATGATATAACACGGCATAACAAAAATAACTGATAATGTAAATGAAGATGTAGATGATGATGTTAAAGTAGATGTAAATGAAGATGAAAAAGTAGAAGTAAAAGATAAATATAATAATATTATAGGAATTTACAATTCCTATTGTCCAAACCTTCCGCGAGTTCAAAAGCTCACTTCAAAACGAAAAACAGCCATAAATAAGCTTTTAAAAGAATTAACAGAAAAGCAATTTATAGATGTTTGCATAATAGCAAATACTAGTGATTTTCTTATAGGAGACAACGATAGAAACTGGAAAGCAGACTTTGACTTTATTATAAGACCAGATAAGGCAGTTTCCATACTAGAGGGAAAATATAATAACAAAAAAAGAGACAAAATAGACGGTTTTGTGGATTTATGGAAGGAGGCAAAAGAAAAAGATGAGCAGGACAGAAATGGTGCAAATAATAACTCTTTTAGCTGGTAACTATGAAGCTATATCAAACAAATCACAAAAACAAAAAGAGCTAATGTTAAATACTTGGTATGAATGTCTAGGGGATTTAGATTATAAGTTAGTTTTGCAAGCAGTAAAGAAAACAATAATAGAAAGTCCATATCCTCCAACGATACACGACATAAGAAAAAATGCAATAGAGATGATAAACCCAAGCAGTCAAAATACTGCAATAGAAGCTTGGAATGAAGCATATTCAATGATTTGTAGTGGTGGATATATGACAGAAGAAGAGTTTGATAAAGCAAGTCCAGAAGTAAAGAAGTTCTTTGGAAATGTAAGACAAGTAAAAGAATTAGCTAGAACGGATATAGCAACAGTAAATACTGTGACAAAAGGGCAATTCTTAAAGCAATACGAGATAATAACGGAAAGACAAAGAGAACAAAGATTATTGCCAGAAAATATGAAAGAGCAATTATTAAAATTGCAAAGTAACTTTATAAAACAGATAGGAGATTAAAAGATTAGAAGAGGAGGAAAAATAAAATGAAATTTAAGGTTGGAGATAAAGTAAGAGTAATAGCCAAAAAACATGGACATGGGTTTAATATTGGAGAGATTGTAAAAATAGAGGAAATTAGTGATAGAGACTATAAATGTAGTTCACTTGAAAAAAACGAATTATGGTGGATGGGAGAAGATGAATTTACAAAAGTAAAATTTATAAAATCAGACTTAAAGGATGGAGATATAGTTACATACAGAAATGGACTAAAGAAAATTGTATCTGGAGATAAATTGTGTGGAAACGATCTCTTTGCACCATTAAGATATTACACAGAAGATTTGAAAGATGTAGATGGAGAGGAAAAGAACGACATAGTCAAAGTCGAAAGACCAGTCAAATACGAAACAGTATTTGAGAGAGAAGAAGTACTTGATGAAACAGAAAAGAAATATTTAGCAGAGGTAATTAGACCATTCAGAAAAAGAATACAATTTATACAAAAGAAAAAAGAAATAACGGAGATAAATCCCTATATAAGAATAGTTTGTGAGGACAATGATAAACTAGTTTTTCCATACATAACAGATAACAGCATGTATAAAGGAATGGAAGTAAACAAGAAATACACCTTAAAAGAATTAGGTTTGTAAGGAAGGAGTGAACACAAATGAGTACAATAACACAAACCACAAGACAAATGAGTTTTGATGATATACAAGATAAAACAAAAATAAGATACATACAAATTTTGAATAGATTGGACAAGCCTAAGACGGCCAAAGAGTTAGCTGTGGAGTTATTTGATTTAGGGTTTATTCCTAGCACGGAAAGGAATTACACCGCGCCACGCTTGTCAGAATTAGCAGACATGGGAATGGTTAAAGCGATAGATAAAAAGAAATGTGAGTATACGGGCAAGACAGTAGCTGTTTACGAAAGAACGCTAAAGGGTTTTGAAGCTTTGAACATGAATCACATTTCAAGGATCTATTAGGAGGCGTGAATGAAAAAAGTAAAATTAAATTATACAAAACAAGGATATTCATACATTAAATGCACAATAGAAGATTGTCTAGACTGGGGAGGATTAGCAATATGTGATGATTGCAGTAAAATAATGCAAGATGATGTGTATTTGATTTTTGTATTAGGAAGAGCCTATTGCCCTGAATGCTTTAAAGAATGGAAGGACAGAGCAAAAAGATATACAGAAGATTTACAGCTACAAAAAGAAAGACAAAGATATTGGTATAAAGCTCATGGTTTTGATATAGAGGAATAAGTTATGAAATATCCAGAGTTACAAGGTATCTGTGCAAAAGCCTTGAGATATGGACTATGCAGAGGCTGTCAACAATTAGAGAGTGTCTATTTTAGGGGAGTTAAGAAGTGCAAATATGTTACAAATAACCAAGGAAAACAAATTGAACTGAATTTAAAGGGAGAATTAAGATGAAATTTGAAAACATGTTAAATACAATAACATTAGGAGATAGTTATAAGTTAATAAAAGATATTCCTGATAAAAGTATTGACTTAATTATTACAGATCCACCATACGAAATAATAACAACTGGAGCAGGAATTTTGAAAGATAGGAAAACTCGATTTTTAGATAACATTCAGGGAAAATTCGATAGAGGAATAAATGAAGAAATATTAGATGAATTTTGCAGGGTAATGAAGAGAATTAATATATATATATGGTGTTCTAAGGCTCAAATAAAGAAGTATTTAGACTATTTCTTAGCAAAGACCAATTTGTACGAAATATTAATATGGCACAAAACAAATCCAGTTCCTACGATTAATGGGACGTATTTATGTGATAAAGAATATTGCTTATTTTTTAGAGATAAAGGCGTAGAACTTAAAGGAACAGTAGAAAATAAAAGAACTGTTTGGACGACTAAGTGCAATGTAGAAGACAAGAAAAAATACAAGCATCCAACAATTAAACCTTTGTCAATAATAAAAACACTTATAGAAAATTCAAGTAATAAAGGCGATATAGTTCTAGATTGTTTTAGCGGAAGTGGAACAACTTGTGTAGCTGCTAAAGAACTGGAAAGACAATTTTTGGGAATAGAGATAGATCCAGAATATCACAAAATAAGTTTAGATAGATTACACGGAATATTAGCAGATGGTCAAATAAGTTTTGATACATTAGCGGAAAGGACAAAAGATGAGATATAAATTTGAAATTAATAAAAGGCTTATGGGAGTAAACGAATATACAAAATATAACAGAACGAACAAGTATGCAGGAGCTGAAGCAAAAAAGAAAGAACAGCAATACATAATTAATTGCATAAAACAGCAATTAGGGAATATCAAAATAGACAAGCCCGTAATTGGTCATTTTACATGGATAGAAGAGAATAAAAGAAGAGACTTAGACAATATTTGCTTTGCTAAAAAGTTTATATTAGATGCATTAGTACAAGCAGGAGTCCTACGAGACGATAATAGAAAAATAGTAACTAACTTTACTGACAGCTTTGAGTATTCGAATAGTAGTAAGGTAATAGTAGAATTGGAGGAGTTAAACAATGGATTATAGAAAAACGATTGAAAATATCACATGTTACATATGTATGACATTAATAGCATTATGCATTATCATATATTTTATTGCAGTTGAAATGATAGATTCTGAGAATAAACAGAAAAAAATTAACGAATTACAAAATAAAGTAGAACAACAGATAGAGCTTATAGATGCTCTACAGCAATAAGAAAGGAGATAAATATGATAATAATAAGTCAAGATAAAAATGGAATATTAAATTTTAATAATATTCAATTATGCAGAATTAATCAAGAAGGAATAGTATATGTTTTTTTGAATGAGTACAATAGTTTTAAATTAGGAGAATATTCAACAGAAGAAAGAGCAAAAGAAGTATTACAACAAATAGCATGTAGATATTCATCAGAAGAAATATACAAAAGGGCTAATTCAAAAACACAAGAAGAACTAACTCGAAATTATGTTGAAATAAAAATTATACCATATATATTTGAAATGCCAGAAAGATAGGAGGCTATATGGAAAAGATAGAAGTTGGAGAATATGTGAGAACAAAAGATGGAAGAATAGCTCAAATTAAAAGCATAGATTATGAAGCTGGAATATATAGATTTGACGGAATTATTTATATCAATGATTTTAGAATGAAAGAAGACGTACTTTACAGTAATGAAATGTTTAAAAAGGTGATAGTAAAACACAGCAAACAATTAATAGATTTAGTAGAAAATAAAGATGTTCTAAAGGTTAGAATTGATAAAACGATAATGTTTTTAGGAATAGATGAATGTACATCAGACGTTAAATATAAAGAATTAATAGAAAGTATTAAAAATGGAGAATATGAATTACTAGAAATACTAACACATGAACAGTTTGAGGCTAATTGCTATAAAGTAGGAGGAGAATAGATATGTTAAAAATAAGAGATGATGTAGATTTAAAAGAAGTAAAAATAAATGATTTAAAAAAATATAGCCAAGTTTTTATTAAATATTTTAGCAAAATATTTAATAAAGAAAATAAATTTATAAAAGTTATAATATATCCGAAAATTGTAAATAGATTTTCTATATTTGAGTTAGTAATTTGTGATAAAAAACCAAACATTGATATAGAAATAAAGGAAAATGTTGACTATAATAAGGAAATAATGACAAAATTTTCTATTCAAAAATACACAGATATGTTTTATCAAATAAAAGATGTGGTAAACTTTGAAAAAAATTCATTTTATATAATAAAGACAAATGAATATAAAAATTGGCTTCCAGCAATGGCAAATATAGATTTAGATACTATTATAGAAGAATTGCTTTCAGAGAATGGAGGCGATTGCTAAATGGCAGGTGGTTTTAAAAATAAAGAATTAAATATTCTTTATGGTTTTAAATACTTTGATGATTGTGGATAATATAAATTTACTGAAAGAAATTTTGATGGTGCAACTTATATTTATATAAATACGTGGAATAGAAAGATTGTGTATAGACAAGAAAGAGAAAACGATAATATGTGCTTAGAAAAATTATATGATTTAATCAAAGCAAATTTAGCAGTAAAGGAGTAAATAAGATATGGACAAAGAGAAAATATCTAAAGAAACAAAAAATACTTTACAAAATTGTTGGGTAATGATTACTGACAGTAATTTAGATGAAAACAATTTAAAGTTAAGAAAGGCAATAACTGAAATATTAGACAAAACTATGACATCAACAGAAAAAAGCGAATATTGGTATAAGTATTATATAGAACATAAACAATACAATGATGATTTAGAGTATAATAAAACATTATTAAAAGACTGGTCAAATACTTTAAAAGGTATGGGCAATAGAAATTATCCTTATTGTTATGCTATTGATAGAATTTTAGAAGAATTAGAGAGGAGTGATACATAGTGCAAACAGCTAATAGAGATTTAAAAATATTCACTAAAAATATTGAAGAAGAAGCAATAAAACAAATAGATGAATTATTAGAGCAAGAACCATTTAAAGACTGTAAAGTAAGAATAATGCCAGATGTACATGCTGGAAAAGGCTGTGTAATAGGTTTTACAGCCGATTTAGGAAATAAAGTTATACCAAACATTGTTGGAGTAGATATAGGCTGCGGAATGCTATGTGTAGAATTAGGTAATATCAATTTAGATTTAGGGAAACTAGACTATATAATAAATGAATATATACCAGCAGGAAGAAATATAAGAAAACAAAAAATAATGGATTTTGAAAAAATAAAAGAATTGTATTGTTTGAGAGAATTAAAAGAAAGTAAAAAATTTGCTAGAGCATTAGGAACATTAGGTGGTGGAAATCATTTTATAGAAGTTGATATAGATGACGAAGGTAACAAATATTTAGTAATACACACAGGAAGTAGAAATTTAGGCAAACAAGTAGCTGACTATTATCAAAACTTAGCAATAGAATTATGTTCTGGAAAAGAAGAATATTTTTATAAAAAAGAAAAATTAATTAATGAATATAAACAACAAGGGAAAAAATCAGAAATACAAAAAGCATTAAAAGAATTAGAGAAAGAATATAAAAACAATAAACCTAATTTGCCAAAAGATTTATGCTATTTAGAAGGAAAATATAGAGAAATGTATTTACATGATATGAAAATATGTCAAGAATATGCAAGTTTGAACAGATTGCAAATAGCAAAAGAAATTTTAATGAACTATTTTCAATTAACATATGTTCCAGAAATAGATTATCCACCTATTATGAACAATAGATTTGAAACAATACACAATTATATATCTTTTGAAGATAATATAGTGAGGAAAGGAGCTATATCAGCTAAAAAAGGTGAAAAAGTTCTAATACCAATAAATATGAGAGATGGAAGTATTATAGCGGCAGGGAAAGGAAATAAGGACTGGAATCAATCCGCACCACATGGAGCAGGAAGAATAATGTCAAGAATGAAAGCAAAAAAAACGTTCGAACTAGAAAAATTTAAAAAAGCTATGGAAGGTATATATACAACATCAGTTGTAGAAGAAACGATAGATGAAGCTCCGTTTGTGTATAAATCTATGCAAGAAATAATAGAGAATATACAAGACACAGTGGAGATTAAAAAAATAATAAAACCAATCTATAATTTTAAAGCAAAAAATTAGGAGGTGTTCTAGTGAAAGGAAATAGTATAGAAGAAGATATAAAGAACATAGAAGAAATAATAGAATTATCTAAAGAAGAAATAGATGCAAAAGATGAAAATATAACAGCAATATTAGATATAGAAGATTTAATAAGTTTGGAACATATTTTATCAGATTATAAAAGAGTATTAAAAGAGAATGAAGAATTAAAAAAATCTAAAATAACATACGAAAAGTTTAGAGATATACAAGAAAAAAATAAAAATATAGTAGATAATAATTATATTCCAAAGCAAAAAATAAAAGACAAGATAGAAGAAATAAACAAAATGATAGCTTATGAACACAATGATGCAGTAATAATACAGTTAGGCAAGCAAAAGAGAGTTCTGCAAAAACTATTGGAAAGTGAGGAATAAATTATGGATGGATTGGGAGGATTTATTTTGGGATTTTTTGCAGGAACACTCATTGCAATAATAAGTATTGCGTTGAATATAACTACAAGTGGGACAATCACAATAGAACCTGTTAAAGATGATTACAAAAATGAGATAATATACTATGTAGATATACATACTAAAAAAACATATAAAATGGAAAATGATATTTTACATTACTGTGAGGAGTGAGCTATGAACGAGGAAGAAAAGAAAGCTATTGAATATTATCAAAACAAAGAAGTTAGTTTTAGTGTAGATTTTGATACTGAAAATTTATTGAAGGCATTAGGAATAACGGAAGAAGATAGCTTTGAAAATCATCAAATTAGATTTAAAATTTTATTAAATCTAATAGAAAAATTAAAAAAAGAGAATGAAGAATTAAAAAAAGATAGGAATAATAATTATCAAATGATAGCATTAGCACAAAATGAAGCGTTAGGATATATGCAAGGATATGAAGATGGTCAGAAATCAAAGAGAAGTGCTGTTGCATATATAGTAGAAAATCAACAGTATTATATATTAAACAAACAAATTGAACATTATAAAGAATATATAAAAAAACTACAAAAAGAGAATGAAGAATACTCAAAACAATTAGATTTAGACTATGTAGATAAGAATTATATTTCAAAGAAAAAAATAGAAGATACAATAGAAGAATTGAAAGGTAAATTAGAAGATATATCTAGACGAAGAGAAAAATCAAAAACTAAAGAAGAAGAAACTGTATTATGGTGTTTAGAGATTAGAACTGATGAAAGAATAAAAACATTACAAGAATTATTATAAATTACAAAATAAACAAAAAACAGTAAAGTTTATATAAAAAATTAAGTGAAGTTCTCAAAAACAAGTATAAAATGTATTGAATTTGAAAAAGAAAGAGGAAAACATATGAAGATACCAAGAGTAGTAATAAAGGATAAACAAGAATATGAGTTTGTAAAAAGAAACAATGCAACAACGTTTCTATACAAAAATAAGAAGTACGGATATAAGGAAACGTTCAGTCTGTATCAACTAGGAGTGCTAAAACAGCAGATTGAACCACCCAAACTAACAGTGCATCCAGAGAATGTAAAGATATAAATTGTAGGAGGTACAAATGAACAGAGAAGATTTAAAGGGTTATAGACATACACAAGAGTGGATAAAAGGTAGAATAGAGTATATTGAGCAATATAAATCAAGTATAAATAAATTGATTAGTGTTTTATCAGATATGCCAAAGGGAAGCAGAGAGATACAAGATAGCGAAGCGGAAAAAATCGCAGAACTGATAGATAGTATAGATGAACTACTTGAAAAAGTAAAAGAGGAAAATAGAAAGCAAATGCAAATTTTAGAGCAATTAGATAAGGTAAAACAACCATACAAAAATATACTGGATAAGTTTTATATACAAGGAAAAAGCCTGGTAGTTATTGCTGCAGAAATGGGATACAATTATGAGCATATAAAGAGGATGAATGGAATTGCTTTAAATATTTTTGATAATATAAAATAATGCTACCAAATGCTACTGAATGCTACCATAAAAAGTGTTACAATAGTAGTGTGAAAAAAGATAAATGAGAGCTGACTAAATGTTGGCTCTTTATTTTGTTGTTATTAATGATACTAGATAAGTTGATATATATGTTGCTACTAGGCACACTCCTTTCATAAGATTCGTATATAAAAGGCAATTCTAGTTAAGCCTTAACCTTTTTCTATATTAGAGGCATATAAATAGAAATATAGTAAGCCTTTAAGGCAATGGGCTAAAATACATTGCCTACATATTGCGATTGTGGAGAACCAGAAATCTCGTCAGTCTCATAAGCTGAAGATAGTTAGTGCAACTCTAACCATCGCAACCAAAGCTTTTACTCTTTTGGCGATGCTAGATGCAATTACAAAGAGTGGTTTACTATTATACGAAAACAAATAGCGTTTTTAGTAATTTTTACGATAACAATAAAGTTATAAATCTAGGTTATAGGTAATTGCTCCTTTCTAGTATAGGAGCTCCTAGTGCCGTAAAATAGTATAAAGTGATGTGCAGTTACATCATTTTCTAGTATTTTATAAAATAACGAAAGAGGTGTTGTTATGACTAATCAAGAAAGATATGAGAAATATGTAAAAGAAAATTGTAAGGATTGTAAAAATAAAGATAAAGATCTATGCGAGATAAGAATATCCGCCTTAAATGACGTAGTCATAACAAAGTGTGCGTACTATGAAAGAAAAGATTAATTATACGAACTGTATGAAATATAAGTGTGAATTATGCAGATATAACAAACAATGTGAGAAAGAAGAGAAAAAGTATGAAATTCAAGATAAACAATACAGAGTGGACGATAGAAGAAGTAGACGAAGCCACAATAAATAATGAGATGAAAAATGATGGAACATTAGGAGTAACGATATATAAAACTCAAAAAGTAATGTTACTAAAAGACCAAGCAAATATAATTAAAACATTAAAACACGAATTAACTCATGTGTGGTTATACGAATATGGACATAGTCAAAATGAAGATAAAACATTTAGTTATGAAGATGTATGTGAAGTAGTAGCAAGTAGTAATGATTTTATAAATGAAATAGTGAGACAATATAAAGAAAAAATAGGTATTAAGATAGAACAAAAAATAGAAAATATTTTATTAAATGGAGTGCCAATTTCTAAATATTGTGAGAGGTAAAAAAATGAATATAAATAAAAACATAAATAAACTATTATATGCTTTATCTATAAAAGGACAAATATACAAAATAAATAGTTTTCAATTTTATAGTGAAAAGAATAGTAAATATTGTACTAAATATCAAATATTAAAAAAAGAACAAGTAGAAATATATAACGAAGAAACAGATGAAATTGAATTACAAGACAGATATAAACAAAAAGAAGAATGTTATAGCAAAGTAGATGTAATGAAATATTTAATAGAAGAATACAGAAAAGGAAGTGAGGCAGATGGAAAATGAAAACATAGAAGAAGAATACAATTTATTAACAGAGATGCAAAAAAGATTTATTGATTATTACATAGAGACTGCAAATGCAACAGAGGCTTGTAAAATGGCTGGCTATAAAGGAAAAAATCTTAATAGAATAGGTTCACAAAACTTGTCAAAACTAGACAAATTTATAAAGATAAAACTTCAAGAAAAAGAAAAACAAAGAATAGCCTCACAAGATGAAGTATTACAATATTTAACAAAAGTAATGCGAGGGGAAGAAAAAGATCAATTTGGATTAGATGCTTCATTACAAGATAGAACCAAATGTGCAGAATTACTTGGAAGAAGATATGGTACATTTAAAGAAAAAGTTGAAGTGGCTGGGAATATACCAGTGGTGATAACTGATGATATTACAGAGTAAAATAATAAACCAAAATACACAACAGCAAATAAATCAAATATCATTACAAAGTATAGTTGGAAAAGGCTATGCAGAATATTGGCACTGTAAATGTAGATATAGAGTGTGCAAGGGCTCAAGAGCAAGCAAAAAATCAAAAACAACAGCATTGTGGATAGTATGCAATATGATGGAATACAAAGAAGCTAATACACTTGTAATTAGAAAAACATATAGAACATTAAAAGATAGTTGCTTTACAGAATTAAAGTGGGCAATACATAGATTACAAGTAGATAGCTTCTGGGAAATAAAAGAAAGTCCGCTAGAAATGACATACAAACCTACAGGACAGAAAATATATTTTAGAGGTTTAGATGATCCATTAAAAGTAACATCAATATCAGTAGATATTGGTGTTTTATGTTGGTTATGGATTGAAGAAGCATACGAAATAACGAAAGAGTCTGATTTTGATGTAATAGATGAAAGTATAAGACGGAGAAGTTCCAGAGGGATTATTTAAACAAATAACAATAACATTAAATCCTTGGAATGAACATCATTGGATTAAGAAAAGATTTTTTGATGTTAAAGATGATGATATATTAGCAATGACAACAAATTATCTTTGTAACGAGTGGCTAGATGAAGCAGACAAGAAAGTGTTCGAAAGAATGAAAAAAAATAATCCTAGAAGATATCAAGTTGCTGGTTTAGGTAATTGGGGTATAGTCGATGGATTGGTTTATGAAAATTGGAAAGAAGAAAAATTTGAATTAAATACAATAAGAAACTTAGATAGTGCTTTTGGATTAGACTTTGGTTATACAAACGACCCAACAGCACTATTTTGTGGTGCAATAGATTTAAAAAACAAAAAGATTTATGTATATGATGAAATATATCAAAAAGGAATGAGTAACAAAGCAATATATGACCAAATAAATCAAATGGGCTATTCAAAAGAAAAGATAACGGCAGATAGTGCAGAACCAAAGTCAATAGATGAATTAAGAGGATTAGGATTAAGGCATATCACAGGAGCATTAAAAGGAAAAGATAGTATAAACAATGGTATTCAATTTATACAAGACTTTGAAATAATAATACATCCTAGATGTGTAAATTTTATAACAGAAATAAGTAACTATACTTGGGACGAGGACAAGTTTGGAAACAAAATAAATAGACCAATAGATGATTTTAATCATTTAATGGATGCAATGAGATATGCAGTAGAAAAATATATAAAAGGAAATAGAAATATGGGAATGACAAATCAACCATTTATAAGAATGTAACATCTACTAAAAAGTAGGTGTTTTTTGATTGGAGGAAACAATGTTAAGATATAGTAAAGAAAGATTAGCAGAAGAAAGAAGCATAACAGATATATATTTTAAAGCACAATTAGAACTAGATGTTAGAAAAGAACTATATGAAAAATTCAGAAGAAAATTAACAGATGAAGAACTTGCAAGTTTAGATGATGAAGATATTAAAGTACCACTAGAAAGATATATATCAGTTATGTCAGCTGGTTATTTTGGAGGAAAAGCACCAACATATAAAGTAAAAGCATTTAATGAAGATAAAGATAAAATAATCAAAGAACTATTTAATCACGAAACTAATGATGAACAAGAAATAAAAGAAATAGAATTACTTATAAAGCACATAACAGATTATAACAAAGATGGTTCACATTTTTTACATATGGTATTAGATTATTTAATAAAAAGAGCATGTTATGAAATATATTATAAAGATGAAACAACAGGAGAAATAACAATAGCAAGAAGTGATGCATTAGAAACAGTTGCTATATGGGATTATTCATTACCTAAAAATTTAATAGGTTTATATAGAATAATTCGTACATATATGGCAAATGGTGAATATCAACAAATGGTAGAATTAACAACAGCAGATGGAAAAAGATATTATTACGATACACCTGAAAAAAGAAAGATGTTTGGTACACCTGCATATGAACAAAAATTCAAAGACGAACCATTATTTAAAGAAAACGAAAAAGAAAAACAACCTAAAAAATGGGATGATGATATACCAGCAACGGCAATAGAAAATTGCGACGGAATGGCAATATTTGAACCTGTAATAAGTTTAATAAAAGCATATGAAAGATGTATTCAAAATTCAAGAAATGTATTTAAGTATAATGATGAGGCAATATTAAAAGTTATAGGATATCAACCAGAAAATCCAATGATTATCCAAAATGAAAAAGGCGAAGATATCATAAATCCAGCAAGACAAAAAGAAGATGAATATGTATTAACAAGCAGAGTTAGATATTTAGACGGAAACAAAGATATAAATAGCGACATAGCTTGGGTTGAAAAGAATGTAAATGATACAGCATTGCAAAACCATAAAAAGACATTAATGGATATTATCTGTTTATGCTCATTCTGCCCTAATATGACAGACCTTGGATTTACATCAGCTGATAATAATTCAGCACTTGAAAAGAAATTCTTTAGCTTACAACAGTATATAGCAACATTTGAAGGAGATTTTCTTGAAGGATTAACAAGAAGATGGAGAATAATATTAGAAAAATTTAACAAAGAAAAAGGTAAAAGTTATGACTTTAGAGATATAGAAATAAAACTAAATAGAAATTTACCTTCTGATAAAGCAACAGACATAACAAATGCATTAAAAGTAAGAGGCTTATTACCAGATGAAACGGTTATAAATTTATTAAATCTTGATTTAGATGCAACAAGTGAATTAGCAAAAATGGATTTACAAAACGAAGAAAATATTCAGAAAAATCTAGAGCAAATGCAAATAATGGGACAAGCAGGAGTAGAACAAAACGATAAAGAAGATAAACAAGACAACAAAGTAACAGATTTAACAGATACACAAAAAGCACAGAAATTAACAGCAGACAATAAGAAAGAGCAAACTAAGGCAGTTAATAAGCAAATTAATAAAGAATAGAGGTGTTTTATATGTGGGAGCAACATGATAGCTATATGAAACAATTAAAACGACTATATAATAAAACATCAAAACAGACACAAAACAGGATTCAAGAACTATTTGATACATTTAACTTTACAATAGAAAATATATACAATATAGCAGACAATAAAACTAAAAAAAGAATAAATAATTACATAGAGCAATGGAAAGAACAGAAGCTATTAACAGGTTATTTTGGAGTATTAGCAAATAACATTTATAGAAGAACACGAGTAAAGAATAGTGAAATACTAGAATTGCTTATTTATAGTGCATATATGGAAGAACAAAGCAAATTAGAAGAACAAGAAAAACAAATAATGTATGAAGATACAAACTACTACTATGAAGAAGGACAAAAAGAAGTAAATAAAAGGAAAAAGCCATCAATAATTCCGATGGCTTTATTTCTTGCATTATTAGACCAACCTAATTATAGTCGGACTAACTTGGAAACAATATATTGAAGCAACAATACAATATAATGCACAGCAAATATATAAACAAGTAATTTTAAGTATGCAACAACAAAAAGAACTAGAAATCGATTCTAGCGAGTTTCAAACTATAATAAATAGACAAAATAATCAAAAGCTTAATATAAATAATAATAAAATATCAGGCTATATGGATTTAACAATGATAGGATTAAATAACTTAGCAAAAGTTGAAGGTATAAAGTCAACAACAGAAGATAATTCAAAAGTTAGATTTATAGCAGTAGAAGATGACAAAACAACATTGATGTGTGATAGTTTAAACAATCTAGAGTTTTATATTAACAAAGAAAATGTATTTGACAGATATTATGGTGAGACACAAAAAGAGCTAACAATACAAAGAATTAGATGTAATGGATTAGTTTTAGGTTTAAATCTTCCACCTATACAGCATCATTTTCATTACTGCCGTTCAACTATTATATACAATAGTAATTATACAAGTGAAGATTTTAGAAATGGAAATGTTTTAGGAGAAGAACAATATAAATCATTAGAACAATATCTAAAAAGTATGTCTTATAAAATTAACTCAAAATTATACAATAATGAAACTTTATCAGAAGAAGATAAGGAATATATACAGAATTTAGATAATGCATTAAAAGGAATGCCAATATATAAAGGATGGGTTAAAAGATGTGTTTATGTAAGAGATAGTGAAGATGTTTCAAACATATTGTCTATATTTGATAATGAGCAAAGAATTGGACATTGGAATAGTTATATATCTTCATCACTAGAAATATATGATACAAGTTTTAAAATGATAATGAGGATAAAATCTAAAACAGGAAGAAATTTGTCTACATTAAATGATGAAGGTGGAGGAGAAATATTGTTTATGAGGAACACAGACTTTCAACTAATTGACATAAAAAATAAAAATGGTATAATATATGTTAAATTGGAGGAAGTATAGTATGGAAAATCCAGATAGAAAAATAGAATTAACTAAACAAGAAAAAAGAAGTAGTTTAAAAGCACAATTTTGGAATGATAAACAAGAAATAGATAAAAATACACCACTTATGAGAAAAATAGAAAAAATATGTAAAAATATAGATTTTAAAAATTAAAAATAGCACTTACTAAATAGTAGGTGCTTTTATTATGGAAAGAAGGTGAAAAAATGAACGATAGAGCAAAATATTTAGCAGTAGATGAAGAAAAAAACAACAGAATACAACATATAAGAGAATGTTTCTCAATTATCTATGATGAAATTGATTTAAAGTGCAAACCAAGTAGAGAAACATCATTAGCATTAACTAAACTAGAAGAAGCACAATTTTGGGTTATAAAAGGAGTAACAAGGGAGGATAAATAATATGTGGTTATTAGTTTTAATATTAAGCATTAAATTACAAATGCCAACGTGGTATTGGATTATATTTACTATAATTACAATATTTAGGCCATTTATAGGGCTATTTTGTAATATTATAGAGAATGAAATAATAAAAACAACAAATAAAATTGATACACCAGATAAAGTATTAAAAGATACACTGGAGCATTCAATTAATAAATAAGTTATTAACATTTTATAATTATAAATTTTAGACGTAGACGTACGTCTATTTTTTATGCCTTTTTACTGATTGCAGGCTATAAAGAACAACAGAATTTTTAATGTAACAATTTGGGCAAAAGAACAAATTGAGACAAGGAGAAAAAATGGAAGAAGAAAAGAAGGAAACTGGGGCAGAAATTACACCTGAAACAGAACCAGAAAGAGAAATCTCATTAGATGAATTATTAGCTAGTAATAAAAAATATCAAAGTGAGTACGACAAAAAAGTCGCACAAGCTATGAATACAAGACTAGATAATGAAAGAAAAAAATGGGAAGAAGAACAAAAAAACAAATTAGAAGAGGCTGAAAAACTTGCAAAGATGGATGCAGATGAGAAGAAAAACTATGAACTAGAACAATGGAAAACTAGGGCAGAGAAAGCAGAAAAACAAAATTCAATAAATGAATTAAAATCTGAAACTATTAAGCAAGCAACAGCAAAAGGAATACCATTAGATTTTATAACTTTTAATTTCGAATATGAGACAGCTGAAACAATAAAAAGTAAACTAGAAATACTAGAAAAAGCTGTAAAAAGCGAAAGAGAAAAAGTAATAAGTGAGTATTCTAAAGAGCCAGCACCACAAACAGGAGAAAGGGTAACTCAAAAAGATATTAGCCAAATGAGTTATACAGAATTGGCAGAATATTTAAACAAACACCCAGAAGTAAATTTATAAAAAGGAAGGTAATAAAAAATGGGAAAATTTGATTCAAAAAGCTTTAATGAAAAAGCATTTAAATACTCTGTAGATAGAGTACCAAACTTAAAAACAAATGAGTTAAAGAAATCAAGAGCTTTAACAGGAAATGAAGATATTAGAAAAGTATTTGCTGATGAAGATGGTACAGCATATGCAAGAATTGCAATGCGTGGACTATTAGAAGGTGATGCAGTAAATTATGATGGACAAACAGACATAACAGCAACATCAACAAAAACATTCGAAAGAGGTGTTGTAGTAGTCGGTAGAGCTAAAGGGTTTGTAGAAAAAGACTTTTCTTATGATGTAACAGGTGGAAAAGACTTTATGCAAAATGTTGCAGAACAAATAGCAGATTACAAAGATGGACTAGATCAAGATACAATATTAGCAGTATTAAAAGGAATATTCTCAATGACAGGTGATAAAAACCTAGAATTTGTGAACAAACACACAACAGAAGTAAAAGGAAATATTCAAGCAACAACATTAAATACAGCTACAAACAAAGCATGTGGAGCAAATAAAAAGAAATTTGCTTTAGTATTTATGCATTCAGATGTTGCAACAAATATTGAGAACTTAAATCTATTAGAACACTTAAAATATACTGACAAAGATGGCATAACAAGAGAATTAGATTTAGGAACATGGAATGGTAAACTAGTAGTAATTGATGATGATATGCCAATAAAAGATGTTGAAGCAACATATGCAAAAACAGCTGATAAAGCTATTGTAGTTGGAAAAACATATTATACAAAATCTGGAACAAAATATACAGCAGTTTCTAATCCGGTTGAAGGAAGCATCGGGGACTATTATGAAGTATCAGATGAAGCACACACAGAATATATAACATATATATTAGGTATTGGAGCTATTGATTTTGAAGATGTTGGTGTAAAAGTGCCTTATGAAATGGATAGAAATGCTTCAAAAAACGGTGGACAAGATACTTTATATATTAGACAAAGAAAAGTATTTGCACCATTTGGAATCTCATATGAAAAGAAATCACAAGTTTCATTATCACCAACAGATAAAGAACTTGAGGATGGTTCTAACTGGGATTTAGTAAATTCTGGTGAAACATCTGAAAAAGATAGAAGTTATATAAATCACAAAGCTATTCCAATTGCAAGAATAATTTCAAGAGGATAGTAGAAAGGGGCAATAGATGTTAGAACAAATAAAAAAGAGATTAGGAGCAAATTATATTGAAAATACAGATAATATAATACAAGACATCATAGCTGATATGACTTCTATTGCCTGTGATGCTTCTAATCGTAAAGAAACTGATAAACAATTATTTCCATACATAAAAAAAGCCGTTATATCTGAATATAATGCTAGAGGTTCAGAAGGACTATTAAGTCGTAATGAAGGTTCTATTTCGAGTTCATTTAATGATATAGAGAAAAAACTAAGAATAGATGTAGCTTCAATAAGGATATTCAAGTAGTGTTATTACGAGATTTAACAAAAGTATATATATCAGAATATGAAGAAATAGAAAATCATGGCGAAACAGAAAAAGTATGGAAATATAAAGGTATAGCTTGGCTAAATATGCAACAAGATGTTAATGAACTTGACAGAAAATCTACTGGAGAAGTCGATTATAGTACATATAAGGCAAGAACAACAAATGAATATGACATACAAAAAGGAAATGGAATATCATTTGAGGATATCACAAAATTAAAGGAATTTAAGCCTCAATATAAAGTAACCGATAAAAATAAAATCGGAAATACTTATTTATATATATGTGAGAAGGTGCAAGAATGATAAGCTGTAACATTAAAGTAAAACATAATTTCAAAAATATAAATGCTATAACTCAAAAATTGCCACAAATAGCAAAAGAGATAACCGAAGATGTTTTGAAGAACATTAGAGGTTATGCTGTAAGGCTAGAAAAAGGACATAATGAAGAAGGTATATTAGTCGAAATGGTTGATATGTCTACTAAAGAAGTGAAGGGGCGTGTTTATGCGGACCCTTCAAAATTTATGTCTAATGGAGTTTCATATTTATTTTTTGAATACTTTGGCACAGGACAGTGGGCAGAAATGCCACATGTTCCAAATCCAACAGAACATTTTAAGAAAAGTGGCTACACAGAATGGTTCATTCCAGTGTCTAAAGTAGAAAAAGCATTACCATATCCGATTGTGAATATTCAAGGAAAGGACTTTTACATTGCACATCGGGGTACCTGCTAACCACTTTATGGGTAATGCAAGTTTTCAAAGTAGAGAAGAAAATGCAGATATTGTTAAAAAGAAAATTGAAGCAATGCTAAAGGAGGTATGCAGACAATGAAAGATTTAAGTATAAAAGAGTTTTCTGATTTAGTTTATGATAAACTAAAAGATTTATATAAAAATAAACCAATTTTAAGTAATCCTAATACAGAAAGTAAGTTTCCAATATTAGAATTGCATACACCTTTAAAATCTGTAAATAAATCAGAAAATGCATTTCCTATATTTTCTACATTTCAAATATCAATAACTTGTTGGGATGCAAAACAACGTCAAGCTATGCAAATGACAGATGAAGTTGATACAAAACTTCAAGAATATAATTTTATAAGGACAAATACCAGTCCTGCAGTATATGACCAAATACTGCAAAAATACGGCATAACAATAACATTTGAGGTACGTTATAATTCAATAACGACCTCTTTTAATTTTATAAGATAATAAGGAGGAATTTAAAATGGATCCAAAAACAAGTACATTAACAAAATTATTTCATGCTGACACATTAGCAGATTTACAAGCAGAAGCTAAAAGAAAACAAGTAGCATTTGTACAAAGCATACCAGAATTTTTAAAAGCACCAGAAGGAATAACATATAGTGCTTTAGATATTCCAGATGAAAGACAAGCAGAAGGAAGACAAAAAGCAGAAAGTTTAGAAATAGAGATATTATTCAAGGAAGACCAATACGACGAATTAAAAGCATTGCAAACTGCTAAAACAAATGGATATTGGGCAATTCAACTACCAGAAAGTACAGCGTCAACAACAGGAAAACCATTAACATGGTATTTTACTGGGACATGTTTTATTGGCATGAGTGAAATTGCTATAGATGATATGTTAAAATCAAAAATAACAATCTATAGAAGCTCAGAGATTAAAGAAAGCAAAGGCTTTCCAACAGCTGAGTAATTTTAATGAGAAGGTATAATGCCTTCTCTCTTTTATAAAGGAGAGAAAATAGAATGATAATAGAAACAAAAAATAAAAAAATTAATTTAGTACTAAAAACAAGAAAAATAGTAGAAATAGCTAATCTACTAAAAAATAAAAATTTTGAAGAAGCTTTTGTAAAAGCATATTCAATAATAGATCCAGAAACATTAGGTATATTAATATACAAATTAGCAGAAACAGAAGATGGATTTGCATTATTTAAAGACATAGATGAAGTTTATGACTTTATGGATGAATGTAGAATTGAAGGATTTAATTATAATGAACTATATAAGAGAATTGCAGAGGCTTTGAATGAAGAGGGTTTTTTCAAAAAGAAGATGTCAAAGAAAGATCTAGAAAGTTTGACATCAAATCCTTTATCAACAATAAATATGAACGAGATAGTTCAGAAATCAACAGAAAACGCAATGAGCAAAATAGCAGAACAACAGTTTCAAGGCTACAAGGGTTAGATGATATAATAAAAGGCGTAAGGGACTCTAAAAACTTAGTTGAACTAATATATGCACTAGAACCTCTTGCGTATTACTTTGACCTAAAACCTGGGGAATTTTGGAATGCAAGATACTCAGAAATAAACATATATTGCCAAACACACATACTAAAAGTTGTAGATGACCTAAAACGAGAAATAAATTTACAAGAAGCGGTAACAAATAAACTTATAAGAGCAGATAGTATGAGTAGAAATCCTAAAATAGTACCAATTAGAGACAGTTACAAAGAGTTATTCAAAGAAGAACAACAGCCACAATCTCCAGAAGATATTGCAAGAAGAATGAGAAGTATAATGAAAACAGAAAAAAGTATGTAAAATTATACTGTTCGACAAAATTCGACACAAAAGCATAATTAAAAGTGATATAATTATTTGCAATAAAATGTAAGGAGAAATAAAAATGAATATAGAAGATTTTGTGAAGAATAACAAAACTTGTGATTTTTTTAATAAAGGAGCTATAAAGAAAACACAGGCTTTAATCGAAGAAAATGAAGAGTTGTTGTATGCATTAGTAACTAATGTATCAATAAATAAAAATAATCATACAAGTTTTGAAAATCAAAATCAAATATTTGGAGGAGCTTTACAAATAAAAAATGTCTTAAGCGGAGTAATTGCTATAACAGATAAAAGAATTATTTTTTGTAATTCAACATTAGGAACCGTAAATGAGAAACAAATATTAGTAAATGATATACAATCAATAGATGAACATATAAGTGGTTTTACAAAAACAGGAGAATTAAGAGTAAACGGAATAACAGAAACATTTATAATAAAGATATTTAAAAGTGAATTGGGAGAAGAACTAAAAAAGGCAATAAATAAAGCAAGGAACATTAAAGAAAAAACAGAAAACAATATTACCGTGATGTCAAATGCAGATGAAATAAGAAAATACAAAGGACTATTAGATGACGGAATAATAACTCAAGAAGAATTTGAAATAAAAAAGCAGCAATTATTGAAGTAGAAAGGTTAATTAAAAATGTTTCAGTTAATATGGTTATTAGTATGCTTACCACTTTACATTTTTTATATATCTATAAAAATAAGTGTTTATGTATTCATTTTTATTATAGAAGCAATAGGTGGCATAATTAAATGTTTTTTACCAGAAGAAAAAAGTCAAAAACAATATAAAGCAGTAAGCATAAAAACAAAAAATAATAAATTTAATCAAAATGAATTGAATGTTCCGAAAGACCATAATAATGAATATAATTGTAATGTGGCTAATTATTATGAAAAGTTACATTATTATGATGAGCAAAAAAATATAGATTCTACAATACAGAAGAATGAATATATATTATCTCAAATAACGGATGTAGAACTTAGAGTTACAGTTGAAAAAATACAAGAACTGTATGATGAATTAGGATTTAAAGTTAAAGTCATAGATATCGTAAAGAAAAAATATATAACTGAATATGAAGTAATATTTTCAAGGAATGTTACCCAATCCGATATTTTATCAGTATCAGATAAAATAATAGAGAATTTTCAAATTGACGGAGTAAAAATCGTTGGAAATTCCAAAAAAGAAAATAGTATATATATACAAATACCATTAAAATATGAAAAAGCACTTATTTAAATGTAGGTGTTTTATATTTTTACAAAATTTTAAAATACCTCTTGACTTTTGTCAGACAAAATGATATATTTATGTCAGTCAAAAGTCGAGGAGGTGAAAATATTGACTAAAAAAATGGGAAGACCTACTGATAATCCTAAAAATAGTAGGCTTGATATACGCTTAGATGATGAATGCATAGAAATATTAGAGCAATACTCTAAACAAGAAAATAAAAGCAAAGCAGAGTCTGCTAGAATAGGAATAAAAAAATTAAAAGTAGATATAAAATAAGAGTTAATGTGGAATCGCCAAACTCACAACATTAACTCGCCCGACAGAGATTAACTCTATCTATGAAATATTATATCATAGAATTGGAGAAATCTCAACTTAAAATACAAATTTTAAAGGAGGTTTCTTTTTATTATGGGAATAAGAGAAAAAATAAAGAATTATTACACTGGAATGGGTGTTAAAGTAGATAACGACTACATAGAAGGCATATTAAAAGATAGTGAAAGAACCAATAAAATTATAAGACTTTACAAACAAGAAGAAGTAAACAAAATGAATATTATGTTTGATAAAGAAATTGGAAACTCCATTTTTACAAGAGAAGAATTAACATTTGCTAATCAATTTGACTTGAGTGATGAACATATTGAAGAAGTAGCTAGACTAATTTGGAAATATAGAAACAATAAAAGAGTATTAAAGCTAATGCAAAATATAGTTCAGACGGAAGGAGTAAATGATTACGACAACATATTAGGAGGTGCTATCAATGCTAATAATAACTAATTGGTGGGGAGTATTCTATGCGGTTATAGTTCCAATATTGATCATGATAATGCTAGCTTATGAGGCTGGAAGAGAAGAAGACAGAATAAAATATGCAGAGTCTAACAGAGTTCAATATAGAAAAAACAACGGCAGAAATTCTTATACTAAAAGAGCAAACAGCTCAAAACATTATGGAAATAGGAAAAAGACTTATAGCAGTCAAAGATAATTTACAACATGGAGAATTTTCTGAATGGCTAAAGGAAAGAGTAGATATAAGTCATAGAACTGCAAACAATTTTATGAAAGTTGCAACAACTTTTTCAAATTCGCAAGCGATTGCGAATGTAGGGAGCACAAAATTATTTCTTTTAGCAGGACTAGACGAAGAAGATAGATAAGAAATAATACAAGAAGATAACGTTGACAAGATAACAGCAAGAAATTTTATAAAAGTAGTAACTACGTTTAGATATTGGCAACTGGTTGCCAATTTGGGGACTAGAAAATTAAAAGGAATGCGAAAAATTAGCTGAAGTATTAAAGCGTAACAGCAAAAAGATTAATAATGTTAGGAGATAAATGCATGAATAATTTAATGATATTCAAAAATGAAGAATTTGGAGAAATTAGAAGTTTTGAGATAAATAATGAACCGTATTTTATAGGAAAAGAAATTGCAATATTATTAGGCTATAAGAATGGTAGTAGAGATATAAATAGACATGTTGATGATGAGGATAGAAGGGTAGTACCATTTCGGTACCACCTCGGGAACACAAGACACAATTGTAATAAACGAGAGTGGATTATATAGCTTAATAATGTCAAGCAAACTGCCAAATGCAAAAAAATTCAAAAGATGGGTAACAAGTGAGGTATTACCAAGTATAAGAAAAACAGGAGGATACATAGCTGGAGAAGAAAAGATGACAGAAGATGAATTAATCTTAAAGGCTATGAATGTACTAAATACAAAAGTAGAAAATCTAAGAAGTGAAAATAAAAATTTACTTGCAGAGAACAATAAAAAAGACCAACTAATAGGAGAATTAAAGCCTAAGGCTGATTATACAGATAGAATATTAAAATGTGATGATTTAACCAAAGTAAATGTAATAGCTTGTGATTATGGATTTACAGCAACTGAATTTAATAAGATGTTAAATAAATTTAGTATTCAATATAAAGAAGGAGCAAGTTGGTTATTATATAAGAAATATAGAGGTAAGGGTTATACACAAACAAAGACATTTGAGTTTACACATTCAAATGGAACACAAGGAAGCAGAACAAGTATGATGTGGACTCAAAAAGGTAGATTATTCTTATATGAGTTCTTAAAGGGAAAAGGTATACTTCCAAGAATGGAAGAAGAACAATTATCAATAGATTAAAACTAAAGCACCAATTACTGGTGCTTTTTATAATGAAAGATATCAGAGAGGGGGAATGACTTATCACTGTAGAAGAAATAGAGATAATAGTAACTGCAAAGGTAGAAGAAGCCTTAAAAGAGTTTCAAAAGATACTACCTGAAATGACTAAGATTATAAAACAAACACAAGAACAATTAGCAAATGTAGATATGTCAAAGTTACAAAAGGCAGTAAAGCAACAAATGCCATTATTTAAGAAGCAAATTCAGAACTTAAAGAAAAGCATTGAAAATAATGATATATCTATAAAAATTGACAATAAAGATGCAGAGAAACAAATAAGTCAAACACAAAAGCAAATAGATAGTCTAAATGAAAAAATAAATGCTCGACAAATGAAATTAAACGTAATAAATCCACAAATTGATAAAATAGTTGACGATACAAGAAAAAATGTAACACCAGAAGGAATAAATCCAAATGACAAAGCAATGGACACAACTGTAAACAATGCATTAAATGGCAATAAAGATTTTACGTCATTAAATAGTCAAGCACAAAAATTATATACAGAAATAGAACTGTATAATAAGCAACTTGACGTCGCAAAATCTAAAATGGCTGAATTAAAACAACAAACATCACAAACAGCAACTACTCAAAATAAATTGAGTAGCCTTTTTTATGCACTAAAGCCTGCTTTAAGTCAAATAACAAGTGAATGTAAAAAAATCAGCAATGGATTTTTGAGTTTAGTTAATCCTTTGAATTATATAAAAAGCATAATAAAAGGAATAACTAACAAATTAAAAGGAGCAGGCGGAAATGTAAAACAAGGATTAGGGCAAATTTTAAAATATGCAGGAGCATTATTTAGTTTAAGAAGCATTTATTCTGCATTGAGCAGTAGTGCAAATGCGTGGTTATCAAGCCAAAATTCACAAGCAAAACAATTAAATGCTAACATAGAGTATATGAAGTATGCAATGGGTAGTGCTTTAGCACCAGTTTTTCAATTTGTTACAAATTGTGTATATCAATTATTAAAGGCAGTTCAATCAGTTGTATATGCTTTATTTAGAGTAAATATATTTGCTAATGCAAGTGCATCAGCATTTAAAAATGCTCAAAAACAGGCGAAGAACACAAGTAAGAGTTTATCAAGTGTACATAGCGAAATTAATAATGTTGGAGACCATAATAGCGATGCAAGCCCTAATGTAGGAGATTTATCAAGCATAGATAATCAGATGTCTCCATTATCACAAAAATTATATGATTTTTTTAAACCACTTGTAGATAGCTGGAACAAATATGGAGCAACTTTAATAGAACAAATAAAGACTACAGCTGGACAGATTGCAAGTTTAATTTCATCAGTATGGGGAAGTGCTGAAAAGTTAATTACGAATGGAACTGTATATACATCATTAGAATTAATTTTAGCAATTATAGGAAATATAGCAGAGGCTTTTTCAAATGCATGGAAATATGAGGGCAATGGAGATGTAATAGTACAGAATTTAGCAAATGCATTTAATAATTTATTAACCGCAATAAACAATGTAGTGCAAAGTGAAGGATTTCAAAATTGGTTAAATAATTGCTCAGATAAATTTAGAATAATATCAGAAAAAATAGCAAGTATTAATTGGCAACCTCTAATTGACGCATTAACAAGAATAGGTGAAAATATAGGAACTATAGCTTTAAACGTATTAAGTGGACTAGTTGATATATTTAAGTGGTTTGTAGAACACCCAACAGTAAGTGAAATTATATTAGGAATTGCAATAGCAATAAAGACATTAAGTACAGCTTTTAAATTATTCAAAGATGTTTCAAAATTTGTAGAAGGTATAAAAGCAATAGGTAAGATTTGTACTGAAGTTGGAAAAGGAATATTGACAACAATAAAAGTCATAATACCTAAAATAGAAATGGCAATAAAAACTATAGAAAGTATTTTGACAGGAACAGCAGGAGGAGTAATACTTGTTATAGCAGGAATTGTAACAGCAGTAACAAATTTTGTTAGTATGCTAAAAGATGGATTTAGTTGGATTAAAGAAATGCTTATGATTGTAGGCATAGCATTAGTGGCAGTTGGGGCAATCATTTTAGGAGCACCAGCATTAATCACAGCAGTTATAGCAGGAATTGTAGCAGCAATAGCAACACTTGTAGTACTGATAAAACAACATTGGGAAGAGATAAAGGAATTTTTTAGTAAACTAGGTCAAAATATATGTGATACATTTTCAAACATAGGACAATGGATTGGAGATAAATTTAATGAAGCAAAAGGCGCAGTAATGAATGCCTTTCAAAACATAGGACAATGGTTTGTTGACAGAAAAAACGATATATGTAATGCATTTAGTGATATAGGAAATTGGTTTATGGATAAATTCAACAATGCTAAAGATGGTGTACAAAATGCTTTTCAAAATATAGGTAATTGGTTTAGAGATAGAAAGAATGATATTACAAATACATTTTCTAATATTGGTTCATGGTTCTCAGGAAAATTTCAAGATGCTTACAATGGAATTACAAAAGTATTTAGCAAGATAGGAACCTTTTTCAAAAATATATGGAACGATATAAAGAATACGTTCACTAATTTAGGAACAAGTATAGGAAATGCTATTTCAGGAGCAGTTAAAACTGGTATTAATGGAGTTATTTCATTAATAGAGAAAACAATAAATACTGCAATAAGGTTAATTAATGGAGGAATAAAATTAATCAATTTAATTCCAGGTGTTTCAGTTGGAACAATAAATACTTTAAACTTACCAAGACTTGCAAAAGGAAATGTTGCCTATGATGAAACATTAGCTATATTTGGAGAATATTCAGGTGCAAGCAATAACCCAGAAATAACAACGCCACAAAATATTATGCGTGATACATTTGAAGATGTGTTATCTAATTATGGAGGAAACAGTAATAATAGACCAATTTATCTAACAGTAAATGTTGGCAATAAAAAACTGGGACAAATATTATTAGACGACTTAAGAGACACAACAAGAAGAACTGGAAAAGATATAGAAGCTTTAGTAGGAGGATAAAGTTATGTTATGGAAATTAAATGGTAAAATAATGAAAACACCAAGTACATATAAAGATAATATAGAAGATACAGACAATGACAGTTACACTTCAAAAGTAACAGGTGCATTAATAGACAATCCAATAGCAGTTCGGAATGCTAAAGCTTGAAATGTCTTGGGACTATTTAAGTGAAGAAGAAGCAGAAGAGCTTTTACAGGCAACATATCAAAACCCGATGATCATTACAGTAAAATGTCCAAGTGTACAAGGTGGCATGTTAGAAAATGCCAAATTCAGAGTAAGCAAAAGAACAAGTGAAATGCACCAAACAAGTAATGATGAAGACACTTCCAAATCAAAATGGAAAGTGTCTTTTAATTTAATGCAAAAAGAATTAACGGCACAGCAAAAAGCAACAGTAAATAAAGCAAAGGGGTTGAGCTAATGTACGAAACAAGTGAAAAATGGAAACAAAATATATATGAAAACACAGTTTGTGCAATGAATATTTACATAGACGATGTATTAGTAAATCCAGACTATATTTTAGACTTTAAAAAGGGCGGAAATGCATTTGAAGAAGAGTTCTGCTTAGGTGGTACACCAAGCCAATACGTTGAAATGAAGCTATATAAAGATAAAATGCCAGAATCTCTCAAAAAAATAAGAGTGGAATATGGAATTTTAATCAATCATGCATTAACAGTAGCGGAAGTAAATGCAATGTTGGTAGGAACATTAAATGGAATACCAGTCAAAAGCTTAAGTAGTAATGATAGTAGTTTCGAAATGATACCAATTGGAATTTATAATGTAGATGATTACACAGACAATGATGATAATACAATAACAATAAAAGCACTTGATAATATGATTAAATTTGAATTTAATTATGATGGTAGTGAATTAATATCAAAAGGTGAAGCAACATTATTAGAAGTTGCACAAGATATCTGTAAAAAAGCAGGAGTAGAATTAAATTCTACTTCCTTTTTAAACTCAGATAAGAAAGTAGCTGTTTATGATAATACTGTAACCGCAAGGAAATATATAAGTTATATTGCAGAAAGTGCTGGTGGATTTGCTTGTATTGATAGAAAAGGGAAGTTATGCTTTAGAAAATTCTATCAAGATGAAACAGAAATTCCTCTTGAAATATTTGGAGAATATAAATGGGGTGAAGAATTTAAAATTTCAAAAGTATCTTATGAAGATGGAATAAGAAGTTTTAAATTTGGAGATGACACAAGAAATAATCTTTGGATAAATCAAGAAAATATGTACATTGTTGATGAAGACCAAGTTCAAAAAATCTACAACGAAATAAAGGATTTGACATCAAATACTTTCGAGGGTAAGACTGTAATAGATCCAGCAATAGATCTAGGAGACAAGATAGTTATAGACGGGAAAAATGTTATTTATCAAGGCGAAATGTCATTAGAAGGAAGCTTTATTGCACAAATATCTAGTAAAATTCAAATAAAGCAAAAAGAAGAAACAACAGTAAAAAAAGAAAGCCAAAAAGTTGTAAATAGGAAAGTTCAAAGTAGAATAGATCAAGCAGAAGGAAAAATCGAACAATTAGTTGAAGAAACATCAGAACAAAGTCAAAAACTAACAAAAGTAGAACAAACAGTTGATAGCATATCTCAAAAGGTATCAGATATTGAAGACTTAACTCGAACAGCAGAAGGAATAAAGACTGTAACATTAGAGAATTGTATAGAGGCTAACCTGCTAGAATTACACATATATGGAAACAATACAGTATTTAATTATTTATTGCTAGATGATAAATTAACATTAGATGACGACTTGTATTTAGAAGGAGATGACCTCATAAGTGTAACTGATAAAGATAACAATATAAAGACATATTCATTAGGAATAACAGAGGCATTAAGACAAAATAGCAAAGTATGTGATGAGGTTGTTCTAGAAAATGGACAAGTTAAAGTTATTAGAAGAGTAAACAAGAGTGGCTCAACTAAAGCAAAGAAAAGTGTAGAAGACTTAGGAAAGCTTGAAATATCTCTAAAAGAAGGAACTAATACAATTACAATAAACAATTATACAGCAAAAATAAAAGCAAAATATGTAATAAAAAGTGCATATTCAAATACTTTTGCTACAAAAGTAGAAATGAATAGCGAGATAAAACAAACTAAGGAATCAGTAGATTTATCAGTAAATAAAAAACTAGAAGATTACAGCACAACAACAGAAATGAATAGTGCTATAAGTTTAAAAGCTGGCGAGATTACGAGTTCAGTAAGTAAAACTTATGAAACAAAAGAAAGTGCAACAAAACAATATTCTAATATCAAACAAACAACGGATAATATAACTTCTGTGGTTGGAAAGAAGGTTGGAAACGATGAAATTATTTCAAAAATTAATCAAAGTGCTGAGTCGGTATCAATAGATGCCAAGAAAATCAATATCAACGGAACTGTTTCAGCAAACGGGAATTTCTTAGTTGATACTGATGGAAATATGAAAGCTAAAAATGGAACATTTTCAGGAAATATAGATGTTGGAGAAAATAATTATCTGAGGTCAAAAGACAGTAAAGGGAATATATTAATGCAAATTGATAAAAACGGGACAGATTATTATTTTAATAATGTGCATGTTGGAAAAATAGGAACTGATGGTATTGAGACAGATTCATCTAAAAGAGGATTGCTAATTGCAATAGATAAAGATGCATACTTCTTAGGGTTAGGAAAGAATGATGATGATGGGGTAACTCAACCAATTTATACTTGGTACAATGTATCAACTGGCGACAATGGAACTTATGCAGCAAATACGCAGGGAAGAGTTCAAATCGGCAATGCAAATTGGGGATTTCTTGTTTCAATCTTTAAGAAATTGCTTGTTCATGGAAATGTATATGCTGAATCTTTTGTTAATACATCACTAGAAAGTCAAAAGAAAAACTTTGAAAAATTAACATTAGAAGAAGCAATAGATATTTTAAATAATACAGATATATACAAGTATAATTTAAAGAGTCAAGATGATATCAAGAAAAAGCACATTGGATTTGTAATTGGTGATAATTTTAATTATTCAAGTAAGATAACAAGTGAAGACAATGATGGAGTTGATAACTATTCAATGACATCGGTGTTATATCCAATTGTAAAAGAACAACAAGCACAGATAGAAGAATTAAAGAAAGAAATAGAAACGCTGAAAGGAGAAAAAAATGATTGAAATTGACTTTCAAAATGGTAAAACGAAATTAAATAAAGAAATGTTTGATACTTTTCAAAATAATATAAAAATGGCTATAAATGATGCAATTTTAGAAGTCAAAAAAGCAGAAAATCCGGTTGGACATATAAGAATGGAAACAACAAATATTAATCCAGCCACATATTTAGGATTTGGAACATGGGTGTTATGGGGAAGTGGAAGAATACCTGTTGGAGTCGATGCATCAGACAACGACTTTAAAACAGTCGAAAAGGCTGGAGGTTCAAAAACTGCAAATATCTCACATACTCACACAATAGCAAGTCATAATCACGGAGGAAATACTGGAAGTACAGTACTAACAGTAAATCAAATACCCGCACATACACATGATATTTGGCAGACTAGCGGAGGTTCTGCACAATCAGTGGAGGCTAATGCGTTGTCTGTAGCTACTGCTTGGAGTAAAACATTAAGAAACGTGGAAAATTTTGCAAAGAGTAAAGGTGGAGGTGCAGGACACACTCATACAATTTCTGCATCAGGACAACAAACAACAAAGTCTGCAGGTTCTACATCACTGTCGTTATTGCAACCATACATAACTTGCTATATGTGGAAAAGAACAGCATAGGAGGTTTAAAATGAGCGAAACAACTAATTTAAAATTATTTAAGCAGGACAATCCAACGACAAATACAAATAATTTTGATATTGAAAAAACATTAAATGACAACTGGGACAAGCTAGATGAAAATGCTGGAACTACAAACAAAAAACTAGAAAGTTTAGAAAAAGTCGATAGCACAACAAATGAAACTATAACAGCAATAAAAGAAGAACAAACAATACAGAATGAAAATATAGAGAAAAATGCAGAGGGTATAGCAACAATAAACGGAAAAATTGGTGATATAGATACAGTACTAGACTTTATAAATGGGGAGGTAATCTAATGGGAACAACAGCAGAAAAGTTAAGTTATCTGAATGAAACAAAAACGAAAATAAAGAACGCATTAGAGACACCTTATAACGTATTTAGAGACTATCCAGCAATGATTAAGAAGTATATAGATAATCAACCAACTAAAATTGTAACGAATGGAATATGCGATAATGCAGTAGAGCTGCCAATTGTAAGCTTGAAATCAAAGGGAAATAATTATCAAGAGACAACACAAGGTTATAATCTTTTAAATGTTTCTAGTAGCTTTACTGTCACCAGTTCGCAAAATTATAGAATTGTGTCAATTTCATTGAAGGCAAATACTACATATACAATTCAAGCAGATGAAATAGATACGGATAATACTAGCACATCTCCTAATTTTTTATTTAGGTTTAGATATAATAATAAGGATGTAAATTTTGTAAGAATGTCTCTAGGGGCTAAAAAGGCTTCGTTCACTACTGGGGATAATGTAGATATTGTCTGGATTTATAGTGGAACAGATTACGATGAGTCTGCGACTACTAATACAACATTCAAAAACTTAATGATTTATGAAGGAACAGCAGAAAAATCTTACGAACCATACACAGGTGGAACTCCATCTCCAAACCCAAATTATCCACAAGATATTGAAGTTGTTGATGGGTATAATAGATTTGACGAAACTGAAATATTAAAAGCTGAAGGGTGGACTAAAAATAGTGATGGTTATTATAATGGTTCATTTTTAAAATGGAATAATGCATTTGATACAAAAACTAGTGGATTTACAATTAAAGGTGGTTTTAGGGTAAATACACAATACATATTATCATTTAAAGGTTATGTATCGGGAGGAACGGCAAGTTTTAGAATAAAATATGATGATGAAACATTTAGTAATTATCTATTTAGTAATACTAGTGAAGAATTACATACAATAGTATCAACTGCTGGCAAAAATGTTGTAGGTCTATATGGAACTTATACAAGTGGCGGAGGCAATACATTATATATTAAAGATGTGCAATTTATAGAAGGGACAGCCTTAAAACCATACCTACCATACGGTAGCATTGGACTGAAACAGAGTGGAAAGAATAAGTTTGATAATTTTAAAGAGTATTCTTATTCAAATTCAAATCTAAATGCTACAAGTTTAAACAATGGAATCAAAATAGAAAAAAAAGGTGGATTTGGATTATGGGTATTTGATAATTTAGAAAATTTAGATGGAAAAATAGTAAGAGCAAAGTCTAAATTTAATGATGGTGGTAGTATTGCTATTGGTTTAGCTTCTTTAGATGGAACCTCACGAACTATAATGAAAGAAAACACTAAATCAGATACAGTTAGTTCGTTTGTTATACCAAAAATCACAGATGACAAGAAATATTTGGCTGTTTGGTTGTATGGTTCAGATAATTCAGAAATTTATTATGAAGATTTAATAGTAACAATAGATAATGAAGACATGACTTATGAACCATACCACGAGCCAAAGGTGATTTCAATCAATCTGCAAGGGAATACATTAGCCAAAGTAGGAGACATAAAAGGCATATTAAGAGTAAATAGAAATGGCGAAATAGAAATCAAGAAGAATATAGAAAAAATTGTTTTGACTGGTAGTGAGAAATTAGTTGACAAATCATCATCTACTACTAGAACATATTGGGCAATAAATTTTAGTAATTATGGTATATACCAATATGATGATTCAACAAAAACATGCGATATATTAACAACAAAATTTAAATCGAGACCACAACGAGGTTCATTTTTACCAGGGCAAGTAGCTTTGATGGAAGACTCAAAAAAGGTGTACTTTATATTTGAGCCAGATACAACTGAAGAGCAGGCAAGAGCTATTTTAACAGACATGCCAGTCTATTTTAGATTAGCTGAACCACAAACAATAAAACTATCAAGTATATCTCCTATAGAATTATGGAAAGGAACAAACATATTTGAGTTAATAACAAATCTAGAAACTAATTTTGAAGTAGAATATGTAGTTGATAAAGATAGTATGTTAGATGAAGTTCAAACAGCAATGTTAGATGCAGAAATAGAGATATAAAAGGAGGAAACAGGTATGGAATTTTTAAGAGAATTTATAAAGGCTGGTTATTTAAAAGCCATTGGAAAAATGGAAGATTACAAGGTTATTCTAGGAGCTTCTGCATATTTTGATAAGGGCATATTAAAAGAAGATGACTTAAAGGAAATAAGCGAAGCGATAGACAAGCAATATGAGAAAGCTACTGATGAACATAATGCAGGGAACGCAGACAACTCAGAGAGCTCAACAGAGAATACAGAAGAAACTGACAACATAATAGAGGAAACAATAGCAAGCACAGAAGAAAAATCGGAGGAATAATCTATGGAAAATATAACAATAGGTCAAATTGTTATAGCAATAGGAAGTCTGTCAACATTGGCAGGCTTCTTTTATGCAATATACAACTTTGTAAAGAAAACTGTATTAGATAAAATAAGTGCTAATACACAAAGAATAGAGAGTCTTGAAAAAGAAACGGAAAATCTCAAAAGAGAGGTTGCTGATAGTAAAGAAGAAAGACTAATTCTACTAAAAGCTCAATTAGCTTGTTTAAAAGGCTTAAAAGAACAAGGCTGTGATGGACCAGTAACGCAAGCAATTGGAGATATAGAAAATTATTTAATAAAGAAAACACATAATTAAAGGAGGGAAGATTATGGAAAAATTAAAGAAAATAGCAAAATATACTACAAATATTTTAGCAATAATTAGTGCATTAATTGCTGGAATTAATGCTGTTGATGGTATAACAATACCATATGCAATTCAAATAGTGCAAATAATAGCTGTTGTTCAAGGTGTTATTGGTACATATTTGCTAGGTCAAAAAGTCGTTACAAATAAGGAGGATAAATAGATGGAAATAATTGAAACTAACTTACAATTCAAAAATATGAACACAAGAACATCTACAGAAAGAATAATTTTACATCATGCAGATGCAAAAACATGCTCGGCGGAGGATATTCACAGGTGGCATCTTGCTAACGGTTGGGCTGGAGCAGGATATCATTTTCTAGTTAGAAAAGATGGCACAATATACAGACTTCGTCCAGAAGATAAAGTTGGAGCTCATGCATATGGCTCAAACTATAATTCAATAGGAGTATGTTTTGAAGGTAACTACATGGAAGAAGATATGCCAGAAGTTCAAAAACAAGCTGGAAAGGAATTAGTTGCATACTTAAAGAATAAGTACAAGATATCAACAGTGCAAAAACATAAAGATGTTTGTGCTACGAGTTGCCCGGGAGATAAGTTCCCTTTTAATGAGATTGCAAAATCTGAGACAAGTAATGAAATTATACCTAAACCACAAGAAAACGTTCAAAAAGGCAACGTCGCAGAAATACAAGCCACTCTAAATGATAGATACGGACTAAATATTGCTGTAGATAATATCTATGGAAACGAGACAAGGAAAGCACTTGTAAAAGGGCTACAAACAGAATTAAATAAACAATATCATAGAGGTTTAGCTGTCGATGGAATATTTGGAACTAACACTTACAATGCCTGCATAAATGTTCGAAGAGGAGCAGAAGGAAACATCACTTGGTTAATTCAGTCAATGCTTATTTGCAAATTATTTAACCTTAATGCAGACGGAATATTCGGACCCGCAACAGAAAGTGCGGTACGAGAATTTCAAAAAAGAAATGGATTATCTGTAGATGGAATAGTAGGAAAGAATACATTCAATAAGTTATTCAAATAAATTTTGGTAGGAGCAATCCTACCTCTTTTTTTATGCCAATTTTCGCTATAGCGAAAGGATGCGTTAAATCTTAGACAACAAACTATATCCTAAAATAATTAAAATGCCTTAAAACTCATTCTCATATGTTGAATTTTTGCCTGTTTTTAGCTGTTTGACAAGTTTCGACAGACTTTTCACATAAAATTTGTTATTATATTAAAAAGGAGGACAAGCTTATGGAAGAAGTAAAAAAGCTTGAACTAAAGATAAAGAACAATAGCCGATATGAAGATATAATAGAGCAGAGTATGCAAATAGATAAATACATAGACAAAATAATTGAGGGAGCATTATAGCTTCCTCATATTTGGTTTATGAGCAAATTAGTATTTGAGTGACTCAAAATGACTTTGTCGAATTTTATAATATAATTTAATCATAAAAAAGAAACGCGTTTCTCTAAAGAAGGAGAAGAACATATGGAAAAAATAGTTGTAATAAATGAGAAAAAATATCAAGAATTTAAATATGAAATGAAAAGAGAAAATGACTATTGGACTCCAGAAGAAATTAAAGAAATAATGAAATATAACAAAAAAATAAAAGATATTGACTGTAATTGTATAGATAACTATTCTTAACTTTAACACTTTTTTAACACTTTAGTTCAAGATAATATAGGAATAAATAAAAAACAAATAATGCTAAAAACCAGTAATATAAAGTGATACAAGAATATATAAAAACATACAAAAACATAAAATTTGTTCAGTTGGATCAGGAGTTGTTTCTGATATAATTGAATAATTTATGAATATTTAGAGAATAAATAATCATAATATTAATAAGTAATTATTTAAGGATAGTAAGGCAGCTATCACGCCAGAGATGGTCTTAAAAGAGATGTGGGGAACGCCGTCCCACTAAATAATTACAAATTAATAAGAGAGGGTTAGAGCAATAGCCCTCTCTTAAAGTTTGTTTGCAAATATGCGAAAAATTGCCAAATTAAATTGACTTTTGACCAATTTGAGTATATACTTTAAGCGTAAATACTAAAGAAACAGAGGGTGAACTAATCAGATTTATAACTTACGAAAGGAAAGCTAATAAATATGAAAAAAACAATAATATCAAGCATAATAATAGCAATATCAATGATAGTATTCACAACTAAGGTACAGGCAGCTACAGGAAAAGTAACAACAGAAACTTTGAATTTAAGAAGCAAGGCTTCAACTGATTCGTCAGTGGTAAAGTTACTTAACATGGACGATGATTTGGAAATCATATCAGAAGAAGGAAATTGGTATAAAGTTAAGGTTGGAGAAAATGAAGGCTATGTTAGTAAAGACTATGTAAAAGTTGATAAAACATCAACAGAAGCAAACGATACGACACCAACCGATAATAACAAAAATAATTCTGGTGCAAATTCAACAGAAAATAAAAACAATGAAACGACCTCAAGTCAAACCACATCAAACACTGTAACACCAAATTCTACTTTAAAACTTGAAAAAGATGTTACAATAAAAATATTACCATTAATAAATGCGAATAATCTTGGAACGGCAAAAGCTGGTGATGAAGTTACTGTTATTACAACAGCAAATAACTGGATATTTATAGAAACAAGCGAAATTGCTGGCTGGATAGTAAAAGATTCAAGTGTGGGACAAGTTAAGAGTTCAGAAGATAAAAATACTGGCTCAAGTACAGATAATAACACCACAGATACTAGCAATAATGATGACAAGGGTGAGGAACAAACTGATACCAAAACTAATACGGATAATAATGACGATACAACTTCATCAGATACAAATTATACTAAAACAACCAAATACATTAATGCTTCGTCAGTATATGTTAGAAAAGAAGCTTCAACAAGTGCTGGAATTGTAACAACTTTAATTAGAAACACTGATGTTACAGTTGTTGGAGAATCAGGAGATTGGTACAAAGTTACATATAAGGATTACAGTGGATATATTTATAAAGAACTATTGTCAGATAAAAAAACAGAAGAAACAAATAGAAGTAGCGCTAATAGAGAAAGCGCTACAACTGTTTCAAGTGTAACTACTGAAACTACAACAGAAGAAACTTCAAAGGGACAAGAGATTGTAGAATATGCAAAACAATATTTAGGATGTCCATATGTTTATGGAGGTTCGGGGGATAAATCTTTTGACTGTTCTGGATTTACAATGTATGTGTATAAGAAATTTGGATATACATTAAGCCATTCTGCAATAGCGCAATCTAAAGTTGGAACATATGTTGCAAAAGGAGATTTACAAGCTGGAGACTTGGTATTCTTCTTAGATTATGAAACAATGGATGGCATAGGACATTGTGGAATATATATTGGAAATGGCGAATTTATACACGCTTCTTCTGGAAGTGGATATTGTGTAAAAATATCAAACTTATTAACAGGAAGCTATAACACGAGATATGCTACAGCTAGAAGGTTAATCTAATAAGAGCACGACGTAATAATATAGAGTTTTATAAATAATATAGGGCAATTTAAAAGGAGAATGTTAGTGAAAAGACCACTTTTAATTGTTACTATATCATACATATTAGGAATAATTATAGGGGTATACTTTAAGCAAAGTATACTCTTAATTTTGCTTGCAGGAATTACTGGAAGTGCATTTTGGAAAATAATAAAAAAGAAAAAAATTATAATTATTGCAATATGTATTGTAACATGTTTACTGTCATTTCTACAGATAAATAATTTAAATAATAAATACAATAAAATGTATAAATTAGATGATGAAAACATTGCCATAACGGGAACTGTGTGCAGTCAAATAAAGGAGACTGATTATAAGTATTCTGTTAATATTGAACTAGAAAATAAATTAAAATTAACAGTCTATATAGATAAAAAAGAAAATGTTTCAAAATTAGAATACGGCAATAAAATATCTGTTACAGGAACGTATAAGAAGCCAACAGAGAAAAGAAATTATAAAGGCTATGATTATATGAAATATTTAAAGACTAAAAAGATATGTGGCTCTTTAATTGTAGATGGAGAAGTAAAGCTGATAAAAACAAAAAAAATTAATCCAATATTTACAATAATAAATAAATTATCGCTAATTTTTAAACAAAATTTGAAGAAGTTGTTACCAAAACAAGAAGCTGAACTTGAACAGGGAATTTTATTAGGAGACACGTCTGATATAGAAAGTGAGATAAAAGATGATTTTAGAGAATGTAATTTATCGCACATGCTAGCAGTATCTGGAGCTCATTTATCTTATCTAGTGTTAGGAATAAATACTGTTTTAAGCAAAAAGGCATTTGGAATACGAAGAAGAAAAATTTTATCTATAATATTTATCTTAATTTTTATGGTTATTGTTAATATGAGCCCATCGGTTGTAAGAGCTGGAATATCAACTATTATAGCAATATTTGCAACTTTAATTTACAGAAAACAAGATACATATACAACAATTTCAATTGCTTTGTTATTAACATTATTAAATAATCCATTTGCAATTTTTGATGTTGGATTACAGCTGTCATATCTTGCAACTTTAAGCATAATAATTTTTTATTCTAAATTCACCCAAAAACAATTTAATAATAAAGTAAAAAAGTATTTGTATGAGAGTGCGATGCTCACTTTGAGTGCAAACATTTTAATTCTTCCAATTACAATCTATGAATTCAACACAATTCCAATAAACTCAATAATATCAAATTTGTTAGCTGGTCCATTGCTTGGAATATGCATAATATTAGGCATGTTCACGGTAATTCTTTCAACAGTTTGTTTTCCTGTGTCAAAATTAATAGCATTTCCATTGCAAATTATTTTAAAAATTCTAATAAAGATAATAGAATTAATTTCTAAAATTCCATTTGGAAATTATACTGTAAAAACTCCATGGTTCATAGTAGTGTTTTTAACCTATGCAATAATTGCCGCATTAATATATAACAAAAAGGGAATTACTAAAATCTTAACTATGGTTACTTTAATAATATTTGTTGTTATGCAGGTTTGCACTTTTATAAATATTGATGGAAAACTAAAAATCTATTTTATAGACGTAGGACAAGGAGATAGCATGCTTGTGAAAACTGTAGGAGGAAAAAATATTTTAATTGATGGCGGTGGAAGTAAGGATCCAGATTATGATATAGGCGAAAAGATTTTAGTACCATATTTGCTAGATAGAAGAATAAAAACATTGGATTATGTAATTATATCACATTTTGATGAAGACCATGTTGGTGGAATATTGACTGTTATGCAAGAGTTGAAAGTGAAAAAAGCAATAATTGCAAGACAATTTGAGAGTTCTAATAATTATAAAAAATTCATTAAAATAGCACAAGAAAAGAAGATTAAGACTATTGTGGTAGAAGCAGGAGATTTGATAAATATAGAAAAAGATATAAAGCTAAAAGTTTTATGGCCAGACTCAAAAAATAAGATTAATGAAAATGTTTTAAACAATAATTCGCTTGTTTGCAAGTTAGAATACAAAAATTTTTCAATAATGTTGACTGGAGATATAGAAGGAATTGCAGAAAATGCAATATTAACCAAATATAAAAATAATGCAAAAATATTAAATGCAAATATTTTGAAAGTAGCACATCACCGGCTCTAAAAGTTCATCAACAGAAGAGTTTATTAGAGCTGTAATGCCAGGAATTGCACTAATTGGAGTTGGAAAAGACAATAGCTTCGGGCATCCATCTGATGGAACAATAGAAAGACTTAACAAAATAAAATGTAAAATATTAAGAACAGATGAAATGGGTGAAATTACTGTATATGTGAATAAAAATTTGAAATACAGTGTAAAACATTGCATTTTGAATATCGATACGATAAAATAATAATAACAAAAGAAAATGGAGGATAACATGGAAGACGAAATAGCAAACAAGCAGATACCTATTCAAACAATAATTGATGTTGCTGATTATTTTGAGGAGTATAAAAATAGATATTTAAAGGTATTTGATGAAGAAGATAAAAGAAATGAAGGAAAAGCCCTAGAGGAAACTAATTATCAACATTATCATGGAGAGGCAGAAGTAACATATACTGTGTATTTGAAAAATGGGAAAAATATGAAAGAAAATGACTACAATTGGTTTATTTCGTATTTGAACAACCCAAAAGAAATAGATCAAATCATTATACATATTGATGTTCAATTCTTTTCAAAATCTGGAACATCTAGAACTTTTATATATGATAGACTTAATACTATAAATGGAAGTATCTATTTTGAAGACATAGTAAATCATGGCTCAAAAGCGAGAATATATGTACATACTTCATATCAAGAAAGAGAAGCTAATAATCTTTATTACACAGCAGTTGGTATATTAAATGATAATAAAGAAAGATTAGATAAAACAATAAAACATAGAAAATTAAGAATACAATCATTTTGTATATCAGTAGGAATAATTTTATCATATATTTTTTATGCGATACTTAGTTTAAATGCTAGTAAATTACCAATAGATGTATCAACCTATTTAACAAATAAATATGTTGTTGTATTTGGACAATGGTTTCTTGCAATTTTATTAGGAAATATATTTTCATATTGGTATATAGTAGGTATTTATAGACCATTATTGCCAAGGGAAAAATATGTTGGATACAGTCGTTCAGCAGGAAAATCAGTTTACGCTGATGATTTAGATGATTTTGAAAAACATTCAGAAATTCAAATTGGAAACTTATGGGATGCAGACAAGAGAAGAAAAAAGATTGAAAAGTTATATTTAGTTACAAGAATAATATTATTAATACAATTACTTATTAGTGCGGTATTATATTTCGTAATGAAATAGATAAAGGAGAAATCATGAAAAAAGAATGCATACAATCGTGTTTACAGGAGTACAAGATATTAATAAAACAGGAAAAAAGCAATGTAGAAGATATAAAAAAAGAAATTCATGAGTTGTGTGATCTATTACTGAATTTGAAATTTCATATGCGAAGATTTACTGACTTTTATGATAATAAGAAATTAGGTAATATAGATGTTCCTAAAAAGTATAAATATGAATTGATAAGGCCAATTACTGATAGAGAAATGAATTGCTATAGACTTTGTCTAAATAATTTACAACGAGATGATATACATGGTGCATATCATGAACTATTAGATATGTTTGATGACTATGGTAAGTGCGAATATAAAAGATATATTAGTATAAGTGAAGTATGTATTTTCGCTGATGCAGTAGAACAATTTAAAGAATATTTTGCTGGGCCAAGTAAGGAAACTGATTGGGGAGAAGTACCAGTTTGGAATTGTGATGATGAAATAGAACAGTAATATAAAATAATTAAAGTTGCCTAAACTGATTTTGTTCGGTTTAGGCACATATTTATTTGACTATTTGACTATTTTATAGTATTATATACTTGTTGAATAGTAAATTGAAGATAGGAGTTTTAATATATGTTATGTTCAATGTGTAAGAAAAACACAGCAGTAATATTTATAAATAAACAAGGCGCAGACGGCAAAGCCGAAGTTGAAGGTTTATGTTATGAATGTGCTAAAAAGAAGGGAATAAATCCAATAGATACAATGGCAAAACAGGCTAATCTATCGGATAAAGATATACAAGATTTATCTAATAAATTAGATATAATGTTTAAGAATTTATCAGACAACATGGCTGATATAGATGAAGATGAACTTTCAGAAATGATTAATGGAGAAAGTGAAATAGATGGTGCTCAAGGAGTTCCTCTTGGCTCGATTTTTTCCGGATTGTTTGGAATAAAGCAAAATGGAGATGAGTCATCAAATTATTCATCTGGTGGGACTCAAAAGGTTAAGGAGAAAACTAAGCCAAATAAAAAGAGAAAAGCACTAGACACTTATGGAACCAATTTAACGGTTAAGGCTAAGAATAATCAAATTGACAGAGTTATTGGAAGAGACAAAGAAATTGAAAGAATGATACAAATTTTAAATAGACGTTCTAAAAATAATCCATGTTTGATTGGTGAGCCGGGAGTTGGAAAAACAGCAATTGCTCAAGGCTTAGCTCTTAGAATTGCAAGCGGAAGTGTACCTGCTAAACTTTTAAACAAAGAAGTTTATCTATTAGACATGACAGCTGTAATTGCTGGAACACAGTTTAGAGGCCAATTTGAGGCTAGAATGAAGGCTATAATAGATGAATGTAGAAATGATGGAAATATTATTTTAGTAATTGATGAGATTCATAACATTATAGGAGCTGGAGATGCAGAACATTCGATGAATGCAGCAAATATTTTGAAGCCATCACTTGCAAATGGCGAGATACAAATGATTGGAACAACCACCTTAAAAGAGTATAGAAAATATATTGAAAAAGATACTGCTTTGGAGAGAAGATTCCAACCAATAATCGTAGAAGAGCCATCTGTTGAGGATGCAATTTCAATATTGCAAGGAATTAAGCAATATTATGAGGACTATCACCATGTAAGAATTTCGAATGATATAATTAGACAGATTGTAAATATGTCTGAAAAATATATTCATGATAGATTTTTACCAGACAAGGCTATCGACATATTAGATGAAGCTTGTTCAAAAATAAACCTAAATGATAAAGATTTATATGACTTAGAAGTGTTGAATAATCAATTAAAAGAGGTTCAAGCTAAAAAGGAAGAAGCTGCACAAGCTGATTCTACAGAAGATTATCAAAAGGCAGCAGAGCTTAAAACACAAGAGTGTTCATTACTAGAGCAGATTGATAATCTAAAAAAGAGAATGCAACCTAAAGATTTAACAACACAAGACATTGCAAACGTAATAGAAAGCTGGACGAAGATTCCAGTAAACAAAATTACAGAAGAAGAAACAAAGAAATTGTTGAATCTAGAAGATAATTTGCATAAGAGGATAATAGGTCAAAACGAGGCTGTTGAAGCAGTTTCGAGAGCAATAAGAAGAAATAGAGTAGGCTTAAAGAGTACAAAAAGACCACCATCATTCATATTTGTTGGACCAACAGGTGTTGGAAAAACTGAACTTGCAAAAGCATTAGCATATGAGATGTTTGGAAGTGAAAAATATATAATTCGTTTCGATATGTCTGAATACATGGAAAGCAACTCAACAGCGAAATTGATTGGTGCACCTCCAGGATATGTGGGATATGATGACGCCGGTCAATTAACTGAAAGAGTAAAGAGAAATCCTTATTCAATTATATTGTTAGACGAAATTGAAAAGGCTCATAATGATGTATTTAATATATTGTTACAAGTACTTGATGACGGAAGATTGACAGATGCACAAGGAAATACAGTAAGTTTTGAAAATACAATAATAATAATGACATCAAATGCAGGCTCAAACTTAAATACAAATTCAATCGGATTTGGTGGAACATCAGAAGCTTCAAAAAACAGAATGCTTGGCGCATTAAAAGATTTATTTAGACCAGAATTCTTGAACAGAATAGATGAAATTGTAGCATTCGATTCATTAACAAACGAACAACTTCTACAAATAGTTGACTTAATGATATCTGATACTCAAAAAGTGTTAAATGACAGGAACATTGGATTAATACTTACAGATGAAGCTAAGAAATACGTATTAACAAAAGGAACAGATTTAAAATATGGTGCAAGACCTTTAAGACGTGCAATACAAAGATATGTTGAAGATGAACTATCTGATATGATATTAAAATCTGAACTAACAAATGGTAAAAAAGTATTGGTTGATTACGACAAGGAGCAAGATAAATTAGTATTCAACATACAATAATCTAAAAATAAAAAGTTGGAGGTAAAAAAGTGTTCAAACATGTACCAAATATTCTAACAATGTGTAGATTCGTATTAATACCATTCATATTCGGCTCAATAGTAAATAATCAGTATGTAGCAGCATTTGTATTCTTAACACTTTCTGGAATTACCGATATACTAGATGGTTTTATAGCAAGAAAATTTAATTTAATAACTAACTTTGGAAAATTAATAGATCCACTAGCCGACAAGGCAACACAAATTTCAACGCTTATAGCATTGCTATTTGCAGGAATAATCCCAGATTGGATATTAATAGTGGTATTTATTAAAGAAACAATAATGATAGCAGGGGCATCTTTCTTATATGGAAAAAAACTTGTAGTATCAAGCAGATGGTATGGAAAGCTTGCGACAGTAATGTTCTATGTGGCAATAGTAGCTTCATTAATTACAAATAACTTTAATTTTGCATTCCACATAGACATTTACATATACTATGTAGCACTTGCGTTAACAATATTTGCTTTAATAATGTATTTCAAAGAATTCTATCAAAAAGGATATGTAAATAAAAAAGAATTGAGTACTGTAGATAAGAAAGTTATAGAAAAATAATAGTAAAAATCGTGTTTTAATAAATAGAACACGATTTTAAAATTTTGATAGATAAAAATAAACGAATGAAAGATGTTAATTTATAAGCTCTCAACATGTCGCTCTCTGTCGGAGCTCCTTCGGACTCCTCAAAGGGCGAGCTTCCAGTTTCGATTTATAAATTAACATCTTTCACTCATTATATAATTATTCAAAATTTTCTATATACGAATTTAAATTTTCTTTGCCATAAAGAATTACACCATTTTCCAGTTCTTTTCTATCATCATCCGATAAATATTTTATCGCAATTTCAGTAGTTTCATGTAATTCATAGGTTCCGTCATCTTTTATTCTATCAATTTCAACAAATCCATTCAAACTTGATTTCACTAAAAAATGTTCACCGCAATTTCCAGAAAAATCTTTATATAACTCTACATCAGTATTTGAAAAATTTTTAATTTCCCAATCACTATAAAGCTTGGAAAATTCATTTCTTGTAATATTAGCCATCTCTGCACTTACATTTTCTTTCTCTTTTAAAGTGTGCCCACATCCATCATAATGTTTAAGAAAAGTTAAAATTGCATTAGGAGAAAGTTTTACTTCATCATAACTTGTTGGAACGGTTGTATATGGAGATGTGGTTTGAAAATTTTCAATAGTTTCATTTGCAGAACCAATATTTTGAACGGATTTTAAATTATAAAATATAATAGCAAAAGTAGTTACAATACTTGCAATTATGATAAGTATTAAAGCAACAATAATTTTTTTATTCATACTAAATTCCTTCCTTTTTCCTAGTATTTCCATAATTTACTTATGTATGCAGAAAAAGAAGAAATTAAACAATTATGCCTTAGGATATGGCTTACTTTCATTTGTAATTCCAAGCAAATAATCAATGCTGGTATTATAAAAAGTTGCTAAAATAATTAAAGAATTTATTGGAATATTGATTTTTCCTAGTTCATATTTACTATAATTGGTTTGTGAAACATTCAAAACTTTTGCAATTTCTTCTTGTTTTAAATCATGATCTTCTCTTAAATCTTTAAGCCTTAACATTATTACACCACCTAAATTAGTATTTTATTATATTAGGTATTTTATAATAGTTAATATTTAATTATTGACATATATTTATAATTTGACTATACATAAAATATGACTAAACGAGAAGAAAAAGTTAAATGAGATTTAGAAGGGAAAAGTGAAAATGAGAAAGTTACAAGAGAAGAAAAAAGCAAATACTGGAATAACTTTAGTAGCATTGGCTATTACAGTGGTTGTGCTTATAATTTTAGCGGGAGTTAGCATAAACGCTATATTAGGAGATGATGGAATAATAAAAAAGGCCCAGGAATCTGCAAATTTAGCAAAAGAGAGTGAGGCTAAAGAAATAATAAATAGAGCTGTGCTTGAATTTCGCCTAACAGAAGGATATGATACGTTAGAAGATTTTTTGAAGACGAAAGTTTCATCAGGTACAATAGATAGTGTAATAAATAATGGAGATGGAACATTAAATGTTTCGAAGAACGGATATACCATAACAGTGGAAAATAAGGGAAAATCGTCAAATAACGGTGATAATAAAATAATAGAAATAAGTGCCACTCCATATATAGGAATATATGATGGTAATGAACATGAAGCAATAACTAATGTAAAGTTAGAACCAACAGATGCAAAAATAGAATATTCTACAGATGGGATAAATTATACTACAACAGTTCCGACTTTAACGAATGCTGGAGTAATTTCAGTTACTATAAGAGCAAGTAAAGAAAATTATAAAACAAGAAATGTAACTGTAACAGCCAAAATAGAAAAAGCAGAAGGAAAATTAGTACTATCGGAAACGAGTGGAACAATAAACTATCCGGACAGTACTACATTTAGTATAACCGAGAATACAGGAACTATAAGTGCAACAAGCTCCAATGCAGGTATAGTGGCAGTTAGTATAAGTGGAAACTCAGTAACAATAAAATCAGTTGGAACTGGAAAGGCAAATATAACAATAACAAGTGCTGAAGTACAAAATTATACAGCAAAATCAGCAACATATACAGTAACAGTAAATGAAGGTTATGTAGATACTAATACAAAGAGAACGTATACAGATGGAGATGTGTGGATACCAGAAGGATTTAAAGTTTCAGATGATTCAGCAGATACGGTACAAGGTGGAATTGTAATAGAGGATAAAGACGGGAACCAATTTGTATGGGTACCAGTAGCTGATATAGCTGATTATAAGAGAATAGCTTATACAGGAGATTCACTAAGTGAATGTACAGAAGATTTACCAAGTGATGAGAAAACAAGTGTAACAACATATAAAGGATTTTATATAGGAAGATATGAAGCAGGAGATAAAGAAAATACAGCTAATAAAACATATAGAAGTTCAAATGATACAACGGAAACGGTAACGATAAAGGCAAATCAAGTCCCATATAATTATGTGAGGAGAGAAGATGCTATCAGTTTAGCGAGTGGATTTGGAACAAAACAAGGGTATAAAGCTAAAACAAAATTAGTAAGTAGTTATGCATGGGATGTAACAATTGACTTTATACAAAAGGTAAATAGTGACTATGGAAAAAGTTCGGAAGAAGGAAATTATAATAATACAACTTTTTCTTATATAGACATAAACGGAGCAAGGCAAACTAAAGCAAGTGGCTCAAAAGTGCTGGTCCCAACAGGACAAACGACTCCAGTATGTAATATTTATGACATGGGTGGAAATGTATGGGAATGGACAAGTGAAAATAGCGATGGAAGTTTTATAGTATTCACTAATCCATATGAGAAACGTGGAGGTGATCGTGATGCATCATACACGGGGTATACCGCAGGCTACCGTTATCCAAATGCCAATTCTGCCGAACTTGGTATTGGCTTTAGAATTACTCTATTCATGTAATTTAATAGTATAAAATTAAGTGTTTTGTGCCAAGCTAGTTGGCGTCAAAAATAAGATATGATAAAATATCCTCCGTAGAAAATACGGAGGATAAAATATTTATAATTATTAATAACATTCAATAGAATCATATAAAGCACAAATTTTAAAAATGCTGGAAATTTGTCGAACGATTCTACTTGCTTTTTATTCTAAAACATAATATAATTTTGCTAAATTTCAAAGATAAATTGTTTAAAAAGTTTTTTATTTAAAAGTTTATTTCTATTTTTGCTATAGCGAAAGATTTTGATTCTTGAACAATACCCGATAGGTAATATTAATTTTAAATGTTGACCAATAAGTAAAACAATTGTATAATTGGGAGGAAGATAATTGAAAGAAGAAAAAATGTATGTTACATCTGGCTTAAAGACAGTAGATGGAAAAGATATTATGTGCTACAAATATGCAATAATAGAATCTGCAATAGATAAAAAAAGACTTAAAGAACAAAGTTACAGAATTCCAATGGTAATACCAATAGTACTGTACACAGGTAAAAGAAAATGGAAAAGACTATTGATAAATGATATAGAAGAAAAAGTAGAAGGCTATGCAGAAAACTGGTTAGAATACA
>ERZ857984.147-NODE-147-length-97877-cov-247.330048_pt1 | contig 97877 bp, 95 predicted proteins | sample MGYA00519914_ERZ857984 | MGnify/ENA primary metagenome ERZ857984 (study PRJEB31778, sample SAMEA3449417) | human gut metagenome | biome: human gut; feature: human-associated habitat; material: faeces | place: United Kingdom | collected 2010/2012 ...
TATTCAGCTTTTTCTTCCACACTTCCAATCATATATTTTATGCCTAATATCATTAGGGCAATTACTGCTACTGTTATTCCTATAGTTGATATAACTGGCAATATCTTATTAGCTTTTTCTGTGATTCCTATTGTATCTTCTGGTTTTATTGTCCCTGGTTCATAATAGTTAGGGTTATCTATAGGGTTTGTAGCATAGCTATATGTAGGTATAAAAAATATCATTAATGTTAAAAGTGCCATTGCTATGATTAATAGTTTATTATTTTTTATCATATTTTTCTCCTGTAAACGTACAATTTTATATATTATAACCGATTTTTGTACATTTTTCAAGTATTAATATAGCATATATTTCTATTTTTGGCATTATTTTAATACAAATGTAACGAAAATGTAATGTTTTTGTAATAATTTTAAGTAAATTAATACAAGGAACCCTCTACTAATAGGTGTTCCTTGTATTAATTTATATATTTCAAAGAAGTAAATTATCCCTTTACCAATTCCATTTTCCTAGTGTTTCTTTTGGGTGATCTAATTTCCATGCTATAATATTTGGCAATTAGTTCATCTAGTTCGACGCTAATTTGATAAGTAATACTATAGTCTTCTCCATTAAGAATGCTGTTGTTTAATCTTTCCCTTAATTTACAAATTTCATCATTTAACATAAAAATCACTCTCCTTTTTATATTTTTTCTTAAGTATATTTCTAAAATACCATATTTTTACAAATTAGTCAATTGTTTTTTACTTATTTTGTGGTATTTTGCCAATTTTTCGTTCGACATTTTTCTACATTATTTTACAACATATCACATTATCTGTGTCGATTTATTAAATTGCTTTTTTTTATGCTATTTTTGTGCATTTTATTTGTATAAATTCGACAAAAAATCTCTCCAGAATTCGGAGAGATTTTAATATTATTTATTAGGTTCAATTATTGACAATACTTTATTTTCGTTTTTGAACATTTCATTTAAAATATTTTGTGTATATTCTTTTGTTACAGTTTCAAATTCTTCTATATAGTCAAAGCTTTGAACTTTTTTCATAGTATCTGCTAAAAACATTCTAGCTATATTAGCAACACTATTGTACTCTATAACATAATCACCATAAAGTTTTCTTCTTGCTCTTTCAAATTCTTCATCATCTAATCCTTGTTGTTTTAGTTGTTCTATTCTATCAGTTATCTTTTGAGCAACTTTTTTAGGTTCTTTTGAAGCTCCTGATATCAATGTGTGTGCATATTGTGCACTAAATTCATAATCAAAATCTGGTTGTGCTAATAATAATCCTTCTTCATATAATTCCTTATATAGTTTCGAGCTCTTGCCTATGATTATATTTAACAATATTTCAATAGCTATATGTTTTTTGATTGCCGCTTCTTGATTGTTTTCAATGTCTTTGTATGCCATCATAAATATTGGTGTACTTACTTCCATTTGAGCTATTTTTTCTGGCATATTTATTTTATCTTCTTTTGCAGTATATATTCTTTTTATATCTGCTTGGTTTTCTTTTGGTAATAAACGTTTTTTAATTTCTTCCAACAATTTTTCTGGTTCAAAATCTCCACATACTACCATTGTCATATTTGATGGATGATAAAATGTGTTATAACATTTATACAATACATCTGGATCTATTTTGCTAATTGATTCTACTGTTCCTGCTATATCTATTTTTATCGGATTTTCTTTATACATACAGTCTAGAGCATTCATATATAATTGCCAGCCAGGATCATCATCATACATTTTTATTTCTTGGCCTATTATACCTTTTTCTTTTTCAACATTTTCATCTGTAAAATATGGATGTTGCACATAGTCCATAAGCTCATCTAGGCCTTCTTCAAAATGATCAGTACATTCAAATAGATATGCTGTGTGGTCATTTGTTGTATATGCGTTTGCATCAATTCCAAGTGCCATTAAAGTATCTAAACTATTTGTTCCATCTGGTTGTTCAAACATTTTATGTTCAAGAAAGTGTGCTACTCCATCTGGTATATATACTTCCTCTCCTGTTTTTGGCATTATAAAGTGATTATCTATTGAACCAAAGTGTGTTCCCCATATTACATATTTCTTTTTTGTATGTTGTTTTGGTATTATAATTACTTGCATACCGCTTTCTAGTTTTTCAACATATGCTTTTTCTTTAATTTTTGAACTTTCTATAATTTTCATCTTTTCACCCCTTAGTCTTTTAAAAAATAAATGGTATTGATATTTATGTTTTGTGCTAGCTTAACAATTTGGTCTTTTGTTACTGCTTTTATTTTGTCCATGTATTCTTTTAAGTCTACAAATCTATTAGCTAATTCTTGTCCATAATAATAGGTTATTTCTGTATCTTGTTCTTCTGATATTCCTTCAATAGAGGCTATTATTAGTTCTTTACTGTCTTTGATGTCTTTATCTGTGAAATTACCATTTTTCATATCTTCTAGTTGCTGTTTTATTGTATCTAAAGCTTTTTGATAATTTTGTATTTCAATTCCTGCACGAATAAATATACAATTTTTAGTTCTATTATAGTTTGATCCTGTTGTATATGCTAAACTTGCTTTTTCACGTACATTTTGGAATAATTTCGAGTTTGCTCCTCCACCTAGTATTGCATTATACACAGCAGATATAAATCTACTATCTTCTGCTGTTTCATTTATATTTAAGCCCATTACTAGTTTTCCTTGTGTTACTTGCATACTCTCATTTATTATATTTGGCTCTCTAATTTCTATTTGTTCAGTTGTTTCATTGTTTACAATATACTCAGGTTTTCTAGCATTTAGTTTTTTAATGTTTTCATTTTGTTCTATAGTTTGTTTTACTTTTTCTTTATCTATAGTGCCTGAATAGAATATATCAATTTTACAGTTATCTATTAATGTTTTGTAGTAGTTATATAATTCTTCTGGTGTTATCTTCTCTAGGTCTTCTATATAACCATATTTATATAATCCATATGGTTTATCTTTAAACATTTCCTCAATACATCTGTCATAAGCATATCTAGCTTTGTTGTCTATTTTGGCTTCTATAATTTGTTTTAGATTCTTCTTTTCCCCTTCAACATATTCTGGTTTAAATTTGTTAACTTCTATTAATGGATTAAATATTATGTCTGTTAAAATATCCATTGCTTCTTTTAATATATTTTCTGAAGATGGTAGAAATTCTTCACTTAGTGTTTCTAAATAGAATTTCATAATGTGGTTGTCACCTGTTTTTTCAACACCACAGTCAAAACTAGCTCCATATAGCATTTCTAATTTTTGACTAATTAAATCTTGTGATGGTATGTTTTTAGTGCCTCTTCTTAATACTGCTGTAAGCAGAGCATCTAAAGTTACATTTTCTTTTTTTAGTGGTGTGGCTAAAAATATTGCGTTTAAGTTTGTTTTATAGTTTTCAGTATAAATTTGGTGTAAAGTTATACCTGGTTTTATTTCTTGTTTTTGATAATTCATTCTTTCTCCTCTTTTCTTTTTTAATTCATGTATATTATAATCTAATTTTGGAAAATTATTCAAGAGCATTTTTAAGATTTGCGATTTAAAATTATTTGGTAAAATTTGTAAGATGTATTGTAGTTGTTACTCATTGTTGATATAATGGTCGTATCCTTTTGCAAAGGAAATCTTTGGAAAGGAGGAAAGTTATATGACTTCATTTGATTTAATCTGGAAACTCATGGTTTTGTTACTTAGTACATATAATGATGATGCAGATGACAAAAAAGATTAGAAATAATCTAATAGGAGAGTATGCAACTGCTCTCCTATTTTTTTGCAAAAAAATGAACTAAATGTTGCAACCCATTTAGTTCGAAAGCTATCTGACTTCATTGATAGCTTGTGTTAAACATAGTATACTACTTTTTTTATTATATGTCAAACTAATTTAAATAATTCCTTATATTTTTTTGGAAATTATTGTAATAATTTTTTAGCAACTTCATTTATTGTTTTTCCGTCTGCTGATGCTCCTAATTTTTCTTTTGCAGTTTTCATTACTAAGCCCATTTCTTTCATGGATGTTGCGCCTAGTTCAGCAATTATTTCTTTTACTTTTGCTTCTATTTCTTCTGCAGATAATTGTTCTGGTAAGTATTCCTCTAGTATAGCAATTTCTTGGTTTATTTGGTCTAGCAAATCTTGTCTTCCACTTTTTTCATAATCTACAATTGAATCTTTTCTTTTTTTAGCTTCTTTTGCAATTATTTCAACTATTTGGTCATTTGAAACTTCTATTTGTTTGTCTTTTTCAACTTGTAGAATAGCAGCTCTAACCATTTGGATAACATTTTTTCTAATTACATTTTTCTCTTTCATAGAGTTTTTTAAATCGTCTAACAATTTTTCTTTTAACATACATTTACCTCCCTATTAAGCAAAAATGGATTGAAAAATTCTAATAACTTTCAATCCATCTCTTACTTTTTAAAATTTTCTTTTTCTTGCTGCCTCTGATTTTTTCTTTCTTTTTACACTTGGTTTTTCATAGTGCTCTCTTTTTCTTACTTCTTGTAATACTCCGTTTCTAGCACATTGTCTTTTAAACCTTTTTAAGGCATCTTCTATATTTCCGTTATTAACTTTAACCTCTGACATTTTTGTTCCCCTCCCTTCAGTAGTTACACTCTTACGTGTGGGATTTTAACTGAAAATTATTATTTTTACGTTAATTATTATAACTGTATTGGGTAAATTTGTCAATATTTATATAAAATTTTCTAGAAAATACTTGTACTATTTATCAAAATCGAACAAATCGCCTAGTGGTTGTGCTTCATTTACTCTTTTTATAGCTTCTGCAAATAGTGGTGCAATAGATAAAACTTTGATTTTGTCTATTTGTTTTTCTGTGGTTAATGGCACTGTATTTGTAATTATCAATTCTTTTATTGGTGAGTTTTTAATTTTCTCTATTGCAGGTCCACATAAGACTCCATGAGTACATGCTGCGTATATTTCTTTTGCTCCGTGTTCTTGCAAGATTTTAGCTGCTTCTACCATAGTTCCGGCAGTGCTTACCTCGTCATCAAATATTAATGCTGTTTTTCCTTCTATGTCTCCTATAATGTTTGCTGCTACTGCTTTATCGTCATTGCCAGTTCTTCTTTTATCTATTAACGCCATAGGACATTTGAAATACATTGAGTATTTATATGCTTTTTTAGAGCTTCCTGCATCTGTTGCTACTACCACTTTGTTTTCAATTTCTTTTCCGTCAAAATATGCTTGTAATATGTGTTGCCCTGTTAATCTATCACATGGAATATTGAAATATGCTTGAATTGCCGGATTATGCAAATCGCAGGTGATCACTCTACTTGCTCCTGCTGCTTCTAGAAGTTCTGCAAATAATCTGGCTGTTACAGGTACTCTTGGTTGATCCTTTTTATCTGATCTTGAATATATAAAATATGGAAGTACTACGTTTATTCTGTGTGCTGATGCTCTTTTGGCAGCATCAATCATAATAAGTAATTCCATTATTCTTTCATTAACTGGCGGTTCTGTTGTTTGTATCAAATAAATATCTTGTTCTCTTACTGTTTCTTTGAATTGTATAAAGTTGTTGTCATTTGCAAATTTATAGCATTCAACTTTTCCCATTGGTAAATCCAATTCTTTACATACTTCTTTTGTAAACTCTTCTGCTGTAGGACATGCGAATATTTTAATATTTTTCATATTTAATTCATTCCTTCCTTTGAATACAAATTAGGTTGGAAAATAATTATAATTATTTTCCAACCTCTTATAGTATAGCTTCAATTAAGAAGCACTCTTCCAAGCTGTCACTTCTCCATTTTTCAAGCTCTTTTGTACATCAATTACTCTTTGGTTTTCTGAGCCTCTCCAATCCAATCTAGGATTGTGAAGTGCATCAACATATTGTCCATCTACAAGAACATCTAGATATTTTAACACCTCTTTGTCCTTTAGATAGTCATCAAATTTAAATCCTGACCAAGCCCATAAATTTTTATCTGGAAATTTCTCTTTAAAAGTTTTAGCTAGTTTTGTTGTTCCCTCTATATTATTTGGGTGCATTGGCTCTCCACCTAAAATTGATAATCCTTCTACATTTTCGTTTTGGCAAAGCTCCATTATTCTGTCAATAGTTGCATCTGTAAATTCTTTTCCCCCATTGAAATCGTGTGTTTCTGGGTTAAAACAATTTTTACAATTAAACGCACAGCCTTGCATAAATATAGATACCCTTACTCCTGGTCCATCTGCTATATCCATTTTTCTGATTTTATTATATTTCATAGTTAATAAATCCTTCTTTCTAATCTACTCGTCGTCTTTGTTATCAATATGGAGAACCCTCTCCTTAATCTCTTGTGTTCTTCCCTTATTCCAGAATTGGCTTCCAATATATCCGCAAGTTCTTCTTGCTACATTTAATGTGTTATGATCTCTATTTCCACAATTTGGACAATACCATTCTAAGTTTTCGTCTATTAAAATTTCTCCATCAAATCCACATTTTTGGCAATAATCTGATTTTGTGTTCAATTCTGCATACATAATATTATCATAAATAAAGTTAATTATTTGTAATACAACTTCTAAGTTGTCTTGTAAGTTAGGTGTTTCTACATAAGATATAGCTCCACCTGGGCTTAGTTTTTGGAATTTACTCTCTAGTTTTAATTTAGAGAAAGCATCTATATCTTCAAATACTGGTACATGGTATGAATTTGTGATATAGTTTCTATCTGTAATTCCTTCAACTGTTCCAAATCTTTTCTTTAGGCATTTTGCAAATTTATATGTTGTAGACTCAATTGGAGTTCCATAAACACTGTAATCTATCTTCTCTGCTTCTTTCCATTCTTTGCATTTGTCATTTAATTTTTGCATTACTTTTATTGCAAATTCTTCTCCTTCACCATTATCAGTATGGCTATGTCCTGTCATGTATTTTACACATTCATATAATCCTGCATATCCTAATGATATTGTTGAATAACCATCATGTAATAATTTGTGAATACTTTCACCTTTTTTAAGTCTTGCTAAAGCTCCATGTTGCCATAATATTGGTGCAACATCACTTGTAACTTTACTTAATCTCTCATGTCTAATTTGTAGTGCTTTATGGCATAATTCTAATCTTTCGTCAAATATTTTCCAGAATTTTTCTTCATCTTGTTTTGATGATAATGCAACATCAACTAAATTGATAGTTACAACACCTTGATTAAATCTTCCATAGTATTTTGGTTTATTTGTTTCTGGGTCTACATATGGTGTTAAGAATGATCTACATCCCATACATGGGTAGCAGTTTCCGTTTCCATTTTTATCTATTTTAAGTTCCTTCATTTTCTTTTCAGAAATATAGTCTGGAACTAATCTTTTAGCTGTACATTTGGCAGCTAGTTCTGTTAAATACCAATATTTGCTATCTTTATGTATGTTGTCTTCTTCTAATACATAAAGAAGTTTAGGGAATGCTGGTGTAATATATACACCTTTTTCATTTTTAAATCCTTCTATTCTTTGTTTTAAGAATTCTTCAATTATCATTGCTAATTCTTTTTTGTATTCATCAGTTTCTCCTAAATACATACAAACTGATAAGAATGGTGCTTGTCCATTTGTATTTGTCATTGAATTTACTTGATAATTGAAAGTTTGAACACCGTCAGATACCTCTTTTTTAGTATCTTGTTCAGCATATTCTTTACATTGTGCTTCGCTTAAGCCTCTTTTTTTGTATTTTTTATAATATCTATCATAACTGCTTTTTACAAATGGTGCTAAGTGTGTTAATGATACTGTTGCTCCACCATAAGTAGATGATGTAACACCTAATATAATTTGTGTAGCAATTGTCATAGCTGTTAAAAATCTATGTGGTTTTTCAATCATAACACCATTCATTATTGTTCCATTTTGTAGCATATCTTCTAAGTTTATTAATTCACAGTTAGTTAATGCATTTTGTGCAAAGTAATCTGCATCATGGAAGTGGATAATTCCTTCGTCGTGAGCTTTCACTACATCCTCTGGTAGTAAAAATCTTCTAGTAATATCTGTACTAGTAATTCCTGCTAAGTAGTCTCTTTGAGTTGTAACAACTCTTGCATTTTTATTTGAATTTTCATTGTTCCAATAATCACTTTCACCATCAATTAATTCCTTAATTGATTGATCTGTCGTGTTTGCTTTTCTTACTAATTCTCTAGTATAACGATATGTAATATATTTTTTAGCTAGTAGATATTTTCCAAAAGACATCAATTGCTCTTCTATAATATCTTGAATATCTTCTACCAAAATTCTTTTTTTATCTAAATCTTCAACATAATCAATTATTTGATTTATTTCCTCTTTAGTTGCTCTTTCTCTTGGTTTCACTTCTCTGTTAGCTTTTTCAATTGCTACTCTGATTTTTGATTGATCAAAATCTACCAATTTCCCATCTCTTTTTACTACTTGCATTTTTATTTCCCCCTATATGTATCTTATAGCTTATAATAGTTTAGATATTTTTATAATCTCTAAACAACATCTTTTCTTTTGTTTGACATTATCTTATATCACTCAAAAGATAATGTCAAGCAGTTACAGTTTATGTAACCGTTCTGCGTTTTGCTTGATATATACAGCGTTACGTGTTTTTGTCAATTAGTTTTATTTGTGTCTTTCAGTCAATTTGTTTGTAGTTTTTTGTCTATTTTACACGTTTTTATTTTTTATAGCAATTATTATTACAATTTTATTACATTTGTTTAAAAATCGCTCATTTCTAAACATTTTTAGCATTTCATAAATTGTATCCACATTGATTTTGCTTGATATTTCAGTAAATTTTGCCTCAATTCTTTCAAAAAAATGGTAAAAATATTTTTGTTTTATTTTTTAAAGTTTTTTAAAAATGATTTTTTGAATATTTTTGATTTTTTATTTTATTATTAAATGTATATTTTTGTGTTTTCCAGTTTTTATCAATACTTTTGTATGTTTTTCTATTATAATTTTATTCTAAAAAAACTCGTTTTTTGAAAAAACGAGTTTTTTTATTTTTTAATTTTTTAATATTGTTTTTATTATATTTTAACGGTATTTTATGTCATTGTCTTTTTGTTATAGTTATTTTTCTAGTTTTTTTATGTTAGATAAGAATATAATGTCTTCTATCATATCTAATATTGAGTAAATTAGAATTACAATTCCTATTGTCACAACTATGGCATTTGATACAAATATTGTATATAGCCCACATACTATCATTACAATAGAAATTAATAAACTGCATATCCAAGTTGGTGATTCTACTAGTTTTAATTTAAATGACAAGCTTAATCTTATTATTCCTGTGTAAACTATCCAAATTCCTATTAAAACTCTGAATATTGTTTCAATTTGGCTTTTGTAAACTATTGTTATAATTCCAAGGATGATAGCTATAATTCCATATGCTATGTCATAATTGTAAAAGTTATATTTTCCTCTTGTTAGGCAATAATCTACTAATTTGTATAGTCCTACTATAATGAAAAGTATTCCTACAATCAACGATACTACCTTTGTGCTTCCCTCTGGGTTTGTAATTAAAAGTATTCCAAGAATTGCAAATACTAATGATGTTAACAAAGATGTCCATCCTGTTCTTTTAAATATTTTTTCAAGATATTCCATATTTGTTGCTCCTTTCATTTTTATTTATATTATTATATTTATCATTAAATTTAATATTTTTCAAGACTAATTATTAGTTTTTTCCTCATTTTGTTTTAATGGATCGGTAATTAAAATGAATTTAACATTTCCATTCATTTCTTCATCCATTTCTGCGAAATTCATATATTCTTTTGATAATTTTTCTAGTGCATCAATTCTACTTGTAAGGTTATGAATGTCTCCATTTACTGTAGAATATAGCTTGTTAATTGCTTTTGTGTTAAACTCTTTTATTCCTTCTGATAGTGCTTTTGCACCCTCAGCAATATCACCTGATTTTTCAGTTAATTGTTCACTTGCTGAATATAATTCTTTTACACTTGCATTAAGAGTGTTTGTTCCGGCATTTAATTTATTTGCACCTGTTTTTAATGTACTTATTCCTTCAATTAATGCTGCTGATTTTGTTGATAATTCACTTGTTCCTGTAACTAATTCATCTGATTTTGTATTCATTGCATCTAAACCTTTAGATAATGCTGTTAAGTTTTTATCTAAAGAATTTGCTCCTACTTTTAATCCAGGCTCTTCTTTAGTTCCTTTTCCGTCTAGTCCTTCTTTAATAGATGCCACAGTTGTTTGAGCTGTACCTACTGATTTTAGTAATTCTATTGATTGTTCATTTGCTGATATATTTTGTTCTAATAATGCAATAGTTTGTTTATTCATTTCTATTTGTTGTGTTAATGTTGCTTTTAATTGTTCATCTGTTGCACTGTTTTTTTGAGCTGTTAATGCAGTTTGCATAGTTTCTAAGTTTGCTTTTAATTTTTTATCTGCGTCTACAAGTTTTGTTAACTCTGCTGTTTTGGTTTTTACATCAACAGTTGATAATCTGGCATTCATTGCATCTATCGCCTTACTTGTATTTATAATTCCTATGTTTATTGATGTCGCTCCAGCTGCTAATGCTTGGCTTGATTCTGCCATATATTCTACTTTTTCTTTTAAAGTTTTTGCACCATCTGATAATTTGCTTACTCCTGGAATTAAAGCACTTGATTTTGTTGCTAATGAATTTACACCATCAGCCACTTTGCTTGCTCCTTCTCTTGTGTCTTGTGTTCCTTGTGTTAATTCATTCATATAGTCTGTAAATTCTTGAGATTTTTCTGCATATTGACTTGTTCCTTCTTGTAATGTATTTGCTCCTTTTTCAAGCTTTTCACTAGCTGATTTCATATCATTCATTGATGAATACAACTCATTTAGTTTATCTGCTATTTTTGATTCATTTTCTTCTAATACTCTTGGTGTTATATATGTAATCATATTCTCTAGTTCAAATTTTTCTGTTTCCATTGATATTTCTACTTTGTTTGGTATATCAATTTCATTTGTTTTTAAGCTTTCTTTTAATCCTGGGAATGCGACTCCAAGTAGTATAGTTTTTTCTCCTTTTTCAACTACTTTTCCTTGAGTTAATTTAATATTTTTGTTTGTTTTAGTATCAAGTGTTGTTCCTGTTATTACTATAAATGGTGTGTACATTTTTTCAGTTGTTCCATTTATATTTACATTGTGAGTTTCATTGTTTTTGTATGTTATTGTAATTTTCACTTTTCCTTTTTTGCCAACTATTTCTTCTGCTGACATTTCTTTTCCGTCCAATTCATATTTAATAGATGTTTCAATCGGTAATTTCTTTTCTGTTTTTCCTTGATAATATATATCTTTTTCATCAGCATTCCATATTATTTTGTTTTCTTTTTTCTCAAATGTTTCGTTTCCACCTACGTTTGTTATGTCTAATAAGTTTGATATGTCATCTATTGTTTTTAATAATTCATCATTTTTTATATGTTCATTTACTATTGTTTCATATTGTGTTCCACTATTGTTAAGTTTTGAATATACTGTTTCTTCTTTTGTTACAGCAAATACTGGAGTTGCATAACCTAGCATTGTACATAATAATATGCTTCCAATTATTTTTTTACTTTTCATTTTTTATCCTCTCCTTTTTTATTTTAGAATATTAATTGCTTAATCTACGCATATTGGCAGTTGTTTTGCAAATTATTTTATCAAATACAATTAAGAATGCTGGTAAAACTGTCAATACAGTAACCATGCTAATGATTGCGCCTCTTGCCATTAAGCTACATAAAGAACCAATCATTTCAATTTTTGAATACATACCAACTCCAAATGTTGCTCCAAAGAAACATAATGCACTAACAATTATTGATTGAATTGATGTTCCTAAAGCTTCATCTATAGCTTGATGTTTGTCTTTTCCTTCTATTCTTGCTGTTTTATATTTTGTTGTAATTAAAATTGCATAATCTATTGTTGCACCTAATTGAATTGTACCAATTACTATTGACGCTATAAATGGTATTACTGTTCCTGTATATGCAGGTATTCCCATATTGATAAATATTGCAAATTCTATTGCAGCAATTAATATTATTGGCAAACTTACTGATTTTAGAACAAATACCATTATTACAAGTATAATTGCAATTGAAACTGTATTTACACTGTTGAAATCATGGTCACTTATTTCAACCAAGTCTTTCATTAATGGTCCTTCTCCAGCAAGTATTGCTGTATCGTCATATTCTTTTATTATTTTATTTACTTCTTCTATTTGGCTATTTAATTCATTTGTTGCAATTTCATATTTTGAATTTATAATTACCATTTGATATTTATCACTTTCAAATATTGATGTTATATCTTCTGGTAGCATTTCTTTTGGTATATTTACTTCTTTTGAAATTTTAGAATAACTTAATGTCCATTCAATTCCATCTAAGCTTTCTATTTTATCTAACATTTCATTTAATTTATAGTCCGGCATATTTTTATCTACTAGTAATAATTCTGTTGAAACCATATCAAATTTATCTTTTAATTCATTGTTTGCTTGTATACTATTTAAAGTATCTGGTAAAGATTTGCTTAGGTTATAGTAATTTTCTGTATGTGTATATCCATATACTGCAAATGGTAAAATTACTATAAATGCAACTAAAATTGCTTTGTAATGTTTTAAATTGAAGTTTTTAACTTTTTCAAATCTTGGTAATATTTCTTTGTGTTTTGTTTTTTCTACCCATTTATCAAATACAAGTAACATTGCTGGTAATGTTGTAACTGCTGTTATTACACCAATTAAAACACCTTTTGCCATTACTAAACCAATATCTTTTCCTAATGTTAAGTTCATACTACATAATGCTAAGAATCCAGCTATTGTTGTTAATGAACTTCCTAGTACTGATACTAATGTTTTTGCTATTGCAGTTGCCATTGCTTCATCATTATTCGAAACTTTTTCTTTTTCTGCTTTATAACTGTGGTATAAGAATATTGCAAAATCCATTGTTACACCAAGTTGCAATACAGCACTTATTGCTTTTGTTATATATGATGTTTGACCTAAAAAGGCATTTGTGCCCATGTTGTATAATACTGCCATTCCTATGTTTAATAGCATTAGTACTGGTGCCAAATATGAATCTAATGCTAATTGCAATATTATCAAACATAAAGCTACTGCAATCATTACATATATTATTACTTCTGAATCCGATAGATTTCTAGTGTCTAGTACCGTTGCAGTCATACCACTTATTTTGCAATTTTCATTTGATATTTCTCTAAGTTTTTCAACTGTTTCCATTGTTGTATCTTCTGAAATTCCATCTTTAAATGTTACTAATACTGGTGTTGTGTTGTCCTTATATAATTTGTCTTTAATTTCATCAGGTAACATTTCTAGCGGTACGTCGGTTCCTATAATGTCTGTTAGTCCAACTACTTTTTCTACATTTCCTACTTCTCTAAATTGTTTTTCTAATTCTATAATATCTTTTGACTGCATATTTTCTAGTATTACTACTGAAAACGCTCCCATGTCAAAGTCATCTGCTAATATATTTTCACCTTTTATAGTTTCGATGTTGTCAGGCAAATATACTAGTATGTCATAATTTACTCTTGTTGCTTTATATCCAATAATTGATGGAATTAAAAGTAACAAAGATATTATTAGAATAGCTACTTTGTGTTTACATATAAACTGTCCAAACTTTTCCATTTTTCTGCCTCCTTATTTTTATGACCATTAGTCACTTTTTATAATATACTACTTTTCTGACCATTAGTCAATAGTTTTTATAAAAATTTTTTAACAAATCGATATTTATTGTAATTTTTAGCATTATTTACTGATCTCAAAGAACAATTTACTATTACTTTTTTATTTATTTCTATTGACTATGCGTCATTTTTATGTAATAATTATATTGTATTGGAGGCAAGATTATGAAAGAAAAAAATGATAAAGAAGAAAGATTATTAAATGTAGGATTCAAACTTTTTACCGAAAAAGGTTTTAAAGATACTTCTATTCAAGACATTGTTGATAATGCAGATGTCGCAAAAGGTACTTTTTATTTATATTTTAAAGATAAATATGAATTAAGAGATGTTTTAATCGCAAGAAAATCTATGTCATTATTTTCTGAAGCAATAAATGCTGTAAAAAGCACTTATATAGAAAATTTTGCAGATCAAATGATTTTTGTTATAAATTACATTATTGATAAACTTGCCAAAACTCCTTTACTTTTGAAATTCATATCTAAAAATTTATCATGGGGAGTTTATAGCCAAACTGTATTAAATTTATATGAAAAAAATAAAAATTCTGAGGAAGGTCTTGTTTATTTATTTTTAAATGGTGTTAAAGAACATAATATCAAATTAAAAAATCCTGAAGTAACATTATATATGATTATAGAGTTAGTTAGTTCAACTTGCTTTAATTCTATTTTATATAACGAACCTCTCCCAATTGAAGAATTTAAGCCTTATTTGTATGAATTAATTAGAAATTTGTTAAAAGAATAAAAAACTGCACTATTTCTGATGCAGTTTTTTATTTGTTATTTTATTACATATTCCCATCCAGGTTGCCATGTTTTAGTTTTTCTCCAATCATTTTTGTTTGCTTCTTCCCATGATATTTTTTTTGTTAAGACTTCAAACGCTAATTGCGGTGCTCTATGAGCTATTATCCCTATCTTTTTACCTTGATAATTTGTTCTTAAAAATTCTATAAAATCATTAATTCTTTTTTCCACGTCTCTAAGAGATTCTCCATTAGGAAATGGGCTGTCTATATGTTCTTCATAAACAACTAAAGACTTATCTTTACCATCTAAATCTCCATAGTTGCATTCTCTTAATCTTTTGTCTTGAATGTGTTTTACATTTGGAAATGCAAGCTTTGCTGAATCAATTGCTCTTACTAGATCTGATGTAAATATCACATCAAAATTTTTATCTTTTTGTAACTCTCCTAATTTTATTGCTCTTTCTCTTCCTAATTCATTCAATTCTACTTGTTTCCATCCACTACATTTTCCAGAAGCATTATCGGTTGTCGTTCCATGTACAAAATACATAATTTTTAATTCCATTATTTTCCCTCCTTTCCTATTTAGAAATTTCAGCAGAATTACCTTTTAACTTAACTCTGTCAAAATATCTATATCAACAAAATATTTCTTTTTATTGTTTTTATCAATATATACTGGAAATTGTTTTATATTTTTTTCCTCTATTATGTCTTCTGGATTCGACCAAATATTTCTACTTTTAAACATATATTCTTCGCTGTCTACCGGATTCGTCCATTCACAAATAATTTTATATGGGTATCTTCCATTTACTCTATATGAAGTATTTATTATTGTTTCAACATAGTCTGCATATATCAGTTCTCCATTTTCTTTTAATCTCTTTTCTAAATTCCTCCTATTGATCTTTATAAGTATCCCCGTTCCACCTATTACTAGAAAAATCAGCCCAATTCCTGGTAATATTAAAAATAATAAGTCTAAGGATTTCATACCTATTTTATTTGGATTATCTTTATCATAATATATTTCTATTTCTTTCCCTTCATAAAAGCTAGAAGAATATCCATTTAATGTTGATTCATATTCATTGCCTTCAGCAACATATGAAACGTATACCTTATGATTTCTATTATTGTCAGAATCTCTAGATGACCATATTTCAGTAATAATCCCTGTTGTTTCTATTTTATTATTATAATTAAAAACACTTCCAAACAAAATAAAGCCAATTACGACTAATATCGCTCCAATAATTGCAAATATAATCCATATTAAATTTTCTACTTTATTTTCTTTCATATATCACTCTTTCTATTCTATCTCATTAGAATTATAACTTTTATGTTTGTTTTTATTTTATATTGTGCCATATTCTTTGTCAACATTTTTATTATATTTGAAATACACAAAAACTGCATCATTTCTGATGCAGCTTTTTGCTTTTCGGAATCTATATGTTTTTAAAAACCACATATATAATTCCAATACAGCTAAAAATCATTATGGTACGCGTAATTAATGTGTACCGATGGAAGAATTTTGCGTTTATGGTATCCACAATTTTTTGTCCATTCGGCAAAAACAGCATGGATACATATAGCAGTGTAAACATTAGTGCTGCTACGCCTGTCTTTCCCAAGATGTCTATCATAGTTCGTTCTCCCTTCAAATTTAAAATACATTTATATTTTAACATATTTACATAATTTTAGCAAATACGGGACATATATTAAATTCATTTTTACTATTATCTCATTAGGATTACACCTTTTACATTTGTATGTAGCAGCTTTATGAACTCTTCAGCGTCTTGCTTTGTTCCGACTACACTACCATAATGAATTGGAATAGCTACTTTGGGTTGTATTTGATTTACTAATTGTGCCGCTTCTTTAAAATCCATTGTATATGTTCCACCCACTGGCACAAAAGCAACATCACATTTTACTTTTTTATTCTCTTCTGTTATGTCAGTATCACCTGCAATATAATATTTAATTCCATTTATTTCAATAACATAGCCAACCCAACCATTCTCTTTTGGGTGAAATGTTTTGTTTGTGTTATATGCTGGTACTGTTTCAAACTTAATTCCTTGCACCATGTATTTTTGATTTGGTTCTACAGTAATAATTGCATTTTTATTTATTCCCTTTTTTAGCACTTTTGTTAATAACTCTTCAGGTATTACAATAACAGTATTTTCATTTATAACCTTGTCAATATCTTCTTCTGAATAGTGATCATAATGATCATGTGTTATAAAAATAATGTCTGCATCATTATAATTTCTGTCTATTTTAAATGGATCTATATAAATCGTTTTTTCTTTGTTTATTCTTATACTACTATGGTATAGCACTTCAATATTATTTAACATTTGTATTCCTCCCTATTTTTAATCTTTTTTTACTATAAATATCCAGTAATTTTTCTTGTGTCCAAATCTTTCAACTTCTCTTTTTTCAATTTTTAAAATTTGATAATTTCTAAAATATTTTTTTAATTCTTTATCGTCAAATAAATGAATGTATTTGCCTTTATTAAAATAAAAATTTTCTTCCAGTTTTATAGCTGTGTCTTTTATGACATCATAGCCTTCTAATCCATTTACACTTCCAACAAATAATCCACCATTTTTTAAAACTCTATGTATTTCACTCATCAATTGGGCTGTTTTTTCCTCAGAAAAATAGTGTATTGCCAAACTTGAAAAAACCAAATCAAAACTGTTATTGTCATACTTTAATGGCATACTCATATCTACTTTTTCAACATTTTGGTTGAATTTTTTTACTTCATTTAACGCAATATCTGAAATATCTGTTGATATAACTTTATATCCATATTCAATTAATCTTTTAGAATATTGTCCTATACCACATCCCAATTCTAAGCAGATACCTTTATTATTAAAATAGCTTTTATATTCATCTATCCACATATCTATACTTAACTGTCTATTTATATGTTCTTTCCAATATAAATCATTTTCAAAATATTTATCATCAATCATAAATTCTCCATATCAATATCTACATTTTTTTCTACATGTGTATTATATCATAAATTATAAAATGCACACAATAAAAGACGGAGTTTTTATTCTCCGCCTTAAATTTATTTACCTAACTTTTGAATAGCTTTTTCTGCAAAGCTGTTGTTTACTACTTTTCCGTAGTCAGCTTCTTTTTCAAGTTCTCCCGCTTCTTTCATAACCTTTTGAAGTAGCGCAAACGATTCTTGCTTTAATACTGGATTATCTCTCCAAGCATCAATATCTATATAACTTTGCAATGCTGCTTCTAACATAGTTAAATCAGTATCTGGAAAAAAGTCTACTATTGCTTCTGCTATTTCTTTAGCACTATGTGATTTTACCCATTGTTCTCCTTTGTATATTGCATTTGTAAATCCTTGAATTATATTAGGATTTTTTTCAATATAACTTTTCTTAGCAAAATATGCTGTATATGGAATTTCTCCTGATGCTTCTCCAACAGATGCAACAATATATCCTTTACCTGCTTTTTCTGTTGCTGAAGCAGTTGGTTCAAATAATGTTACATATTCAGCATTTCCACCTGCAAAAGCTCCTGCCATTAAGTCGAATTTAATGCTATCATCTAATACTAAATCTTTTTTAGGATCTAGACCATTTTGTTTAAGCACATATTCAAAAGTCATGTATGGTACTCCACCTTTTCTACCAGGAATAACAGTTTTTCCTTTTAAATCTTGCCAACTAAAATTATCTGTTTTTTCTTTGCTAACTAAAAATGAGCCGTCTTTTTGAGTCATTTGTGCAAATACTTGTGTATAATCTTCTTTTCCTTCATTATATACATATATTGAAGCTTCTGGTCCTGCAAAGCCTATGTCACTTTGGTTTGCTAAAACTGCGGTCATTACTTTATCAGCTCCTTGACCTGTTGTTAATTCTATTTCTAAACCTTCCTCTGCAAAATAACCTTTTGAAATTGCCACATATTGTGGAGCATAAAATACAGAACGTGTTACTTCATTTACATGAATTTTTTGTAACCCTGCTGTTTCTGTATTTTTATTAAGTAGTATATAAGTAGCTATTCCTGCTGCTACTATTATAATAACTAATACAATAATCAAATACTTTTTCAAGTTTTTCATTCCTTTCTAATCTATTCATGCCAAAGGAGATTTTAAGTATTTTGGCATGTTATTTAACCTTACTTATTACTTATAATACTTTTCTCCTATAAGTAACATTTTTATCTGTTATTTTTAAGTTCTTTTAGACATTTTTTTCATAACAATTTTTTCTGAAAGTACTATTGCTTCATAAATAATTGCAGCAACTATTGCAAGAATAATTACTCCTGTCATTACTAAGTCTAGTTGAAATACCTGACCACCATATACAATTAGGTAACCTAAACCTGCTTTTGATACCAAGAATTCTCCTGTTATTACACCTACTAAAGATAGGCCTATATTTACCTTTAATGAGTTGAAAAATGTGGATATGTTTGCAGGTATTACTATTTTTGTTAATATTTGAAATTTACTTGCATTAAATGTTTGTGCCATTTTTATTAGCTCTTTGTCTGTATTTAAAAATCCATTTAGAATTTCTAATATAGTTACAATTAGTGAAATGGCAAGACCCATTGTTATAATTGCTCCCATTCCTGCACCTACCCAGATGATTATAACTGGTCCGCAAAGCTACTTTTGGCAAACTGTTTAATACAACTAAATATGGTTCTGATACCTTCGAAAAAAATGGAGACCACCATAGCAAAATTGCTATAAATACACCTAGTATAACTCCTGAAATAAACCCTATTAGTGTTTCTGTAAGTGTTACTCCTAAGTGTGTTAGCAGTCCATTAGCTGATAAATTTAAAAAGGTATTTAATATTCTTGAAGGTTGACTTGTAATAAAACTATCTATTATTCCTTTATTAGCAAGTAATTCCCACCCTATTATAAATATAATTAGGATAAGTAATTGAGTTAAAATAACAGATATTTTGTTTTTTCTTATTTTTCTTAGATATTTTTTTCTGTCCTCAGACATATTTTTATCATACATGCACATCAAGCTCCTTCCATATAGCATCAAAGTACTTACTAAATTTAGGGCTCTCACGGCAGTTGATTGGATTTCTGTTTTCCATTTCAAAATCAATAGTATGAATGGTTTTTACTGTTGCTGGCCTTTTGGTTAACACTACTATTCTATCACTCATACTAATTGCCTCTGATATATCATGTGTCACTATAATAGCTGTAATATTTTCATTTTTTAATATTTGAAAAATATCATTTGTAACCATAATTCTAGTTTGATAGTCTAACGCTGAAAATGCTTCATCTAGTAATAAAATCTTAGGCTTAATAGCTAAAGTTCTTATCAGCGCTGCTCTTTGCCTCATTCCTCCAGATAACTGATTTGGGTATTTGTCTTTAAATTCATATAACCCATATTTTTTTAGTAATTCTATTACATAAGTTTCATTTTCTTTTGTCTTTTTTCTTCTTATTTCTAAGCCAAATGTAATATTATCATAAATATTTCTCCACTCTAAAAGACTATCCTTTTGTAGCATATAGCCAAGACCACCATCAATTTGTATATCACCAGAAGTTTTAGGTTCCAGACCTGATATTATTGAAAGTAATGTAGATTTACCACACCCACTTGGTCCAATTATGCTAACAAATTCTCCCTCATTTACACTAAATGAAATATTAGACAAAGCTTCTACTTCACCATTTTTCGCTTGGTACTTTTTGCTTACATTCTTTAGTTTCAATACTTCCTTCATAAGTACCTCCTAATTCAAATTTATCATAATACATCTTATGAAGGTATACATAATTTAGTGAATTAAATTCTAAATATTTGACCGTGGATATATTAGGTTTGCGTTTTGTATACGGTTTAGTCTTACTATATTGGCTATAGTTGTATTGTATCTTCTTGCAATTGACCATAATGTATCTCCTCTTCTCACTGTGTATAACTTATGTCCACAGTCGTGTTTACAGTTACTATTTACAACTAGCTTTTGGCCGTGGATAAATTAAATTTACATTTTGTATGTTGTTTTCTTGTGCAATTTTGCTAACTGTTGTATTAAACATTTGGGCTATTTCAGATAATGTATCTCCACTTTTAACGGTATAAATTGTTGTGTTACTTGTATTTTCTCCTTTAACAGGAACTATTAAATAATTTCCTGCATATATCAAGTTTGGATTCTGAATATTGTTTAACCTTACAAGCTCCGCAACTGTTGTGTTATACTTTATTGCCAATTGAGATAAAGTATCTCCCCATTTTATTTTTATTTTCTTAGTTGTTTTGTTGTCTTCATCATCTTGTTTCGGCTTTTCTGTTTCTGGAATTTCTGTACTTTCTGACATAAAAATTTCCTTTGTAAACTTATCTCTATCAACATGATTTGAAATTCCACTTACTCTGCCTACATCTGTATATTGCCAACCTGCCCAACTTTTCCATGTTCCACTATTTTCTGGTTTGTTTACCTCGTATTGCGCAATCCACAAGGGATAATTTGTTACTTCTCCTTCCCAAATACGACTTGCTGTATAGGCATTACTGTATAGTACAACATCTTTTTTTGTCAGTTCTTCTAGCTTTTTCATAAAAGCCAAGCCTATTGTATTTATCTCTCTTTTATTCAAATTCCCAAAGCTTTCAAAATCCATTGCAAGTCTACAATCTGCTACTTTTCCTGATATTACTGAAGCAAAAAACTGTGCTTCTTTTTCTGCTTGATTTACACTTCTTGCTGTTACATAATGGTAAAATCCAATTTTTAATCCTGCATCTCTTGCTCTTTTATAGTTTTGTTCAAATTTTGAATCTATGTAATTTGTACCTTCACTCGAACGTATATAAACAACTTGTATCCCATCCTTTTTTACCTTTCCAAAATCAATATTTCCTTGATATCCACTCACATCAATTCCGTTATATATTTCGTCACTTGATGGTCCAAATGCCATCACTTTTGTTGGCATTGTGTATATTGTTGCAACTGTTAGCATTATTACAATAGATAATAATTTCAATATTTTTTTCATATTATTCACCTCATATCACTTCATATTGCAGTAACTTTATTTTGTTTGAAATATATTTTTCGTTATTATCTATTGGTTTGCTTAAATCTGTACTTAGATATTTTTTATTATCATCTGCAAATACTGTTACTACTGGTCCTTTTATATTTTTTTGAAGTAATACACTTCCTAAAAAGTTTGCACCTGATGAAATTCCTACTCCTATTCCTAACTCTGATGCTAACTTTCTTGACATATTTATACTGTCTTCATCATTTACTAAAATTACTTTGTCTATTTCGTTTTTATCTAATAAGGCTGGAATAAAGTCATCTCCTATTCCTTCTATCTTGTGTTGTTTAATTATTCTGTTTTTAGAAATCAACGGCATACATTCTGGTTCAATTGCAGTTACAGTTATTTCTGGATATCTTCTCCTTAACTTTCTTCCTATTCCCATCAAAGTTCCACCTGTGCCAACTCCTGAAGCAAAACCTACGATGTCTTCTGGAACCTGATTTAAAATTTCCTGACCTGTTGTCTCATACTGCGCTAAAACATTGTCCATATTAGCAAATTGGTTTGCTAGAAATCCATTTACTTTCTTAGCTAAAATTCTTGACTCTTGAATACATTTTCTAAAACCTCCCTGTTGTTTAGAAAATGTTATAACTTTTGCACCATAGCTTTGCATAATTTGCACTCGTTCTTTACTAGCCCAATCTGGCATAAAAATATATACTGGATGATGATAATATTTGCCTAATGCAGACAAAGAAATTCCAGTATTTCCACTTGTTGCCTCTATTATTGGCATACCATCTTTTAATTCTCCTCTTTCTTTTGCTTTTGTTATTATGTAATATGCTGCTCTATCTTTTATACTTCCTGTTAAATTATAGCTTTCTAGTTTTGTGTATATATAATTTGTTTTGCCTTCGTACTCATATTTTATTTTTATTAAAGGTGTATTTCCAATTGTTTTAATCATATCCATCACTCCTCACTTTATGTTTTATATATTTTATACAGTTTGTGGTGGAATGGTTAATGGAAATATTATTTAATTTGTTTAATATGATGCAAGTAAAATCTATTTTTTCTTTTGTAGATTTCTATTACATCTATTCTTATATATTGGTCTTCTAACTTATGTGAATATATATAATATCTTGTTGCATTCCAGATATGCTTTTGTTTTCTTTCGTCTACTGCTTCGCATGGCATTCCATAGTGAAAGTTTTGCCTTGTTTTTACTTCAATAAATACATATTCATTCTTGTCTTTTGCAATAATGTCTATTTCTCCTTGTTTACATTCAAAGTTTCTGTCTATAATTTCATAACCCTGTTTTTGTAAATAATCTGCTGCATAATCTTCTCCCTCTTTTCCTAATTCTTGCCTTTGATTTATCATAATATCATTCCTTTTTTATATATTTATTTCCTGCTACACATTTTATATATCCATCTAATTCGAGCATAAATAATATTTGCATTATTTCGGATATTTTTTTACCTGTCATTTTGCATATTTCATTTGCTGAAATCGGTTGCGTGTTTATTAAGTTATATATTTCTTCATATTCTTTTGGTATTGTAATTTTCGGTTGTAAATCATAATATTGCAATATGTCGTCTGGTTCCATTACTAAGTTTGCACCATTTTGTATTAGCCAATTTGTACTATACCCTGCTGGCTCATCTAATCTATTTGGTATACAAAATACCTCTTTTCCCTGAAGTCTTGCATGTTTTGCTGTAATTGTACTTCCACCTCTATATGGCGCTTCAACTACTAATACGCCTAGAGCTAGCCCAATTATTATACGATTTCTTGCTGGAAAGTTTGCCATATCTTTTTCCTCATCTAGATAATATTCAGATACAACACATCCACCATTTTCTATTATTTTGTGGAATAGCCACTCATTTTCCTCAGGATATATGTGCTTAAATCCACTTCCTATTACTGCTATTGTTTTGCCTAATTCTTCCATGGAATTTATATGTGCTATAGTATCTATTCCAATTGCCAATCCACTTACAATACACATTCCTTTTCGTGATAACTCTTTTGCAAATTTTGCCGAATATTTTTCGCCATATTTCGTGCATTTCCTTGTTCCTACTATTGCTATTGAGTTTGAGTTTAATAACTCGTAATTGCCTTCTACATAAAGTTTTGATGGTGGGTTGTGGATGTTTAACAAACGTTTGGGATAAAATTTATTTGTTTTAGATAAAATTTTCATGCTTCTTTCCTCTAATTCTTCCAATACTTTTTGTCTAGGCTTCTGTATTGTATTGCTTCTGCAATGTGTGTTTTTTGAATGTTTTCACAATTGTCTAAATCCGCAATTGTTCTTGCTACTTTTAGAATTCTGCCATAGGCTCTGGCACTTAGTCCCATTTTTTCAAATGCTGTTTGTAATATTTTCTTTCCTTCACTGTCTAATTTGCAATATTTTGAAATTAGTTTTGGCGTTAGACTAGAGTTTGAATAAATATTTTCTTGTTTATATCTTTCTATTTGAATTTTTCTTGCACTGTTTACTCTTTTCTTTACTGTTTCTGAACTTTCTGGCATTTCATCATTTCCTAATTTTTCATATTTTACAGGGCTTACTTCTATTTGTATGTCAATTCTGTCTAATAATGGTCCACTAATTTTTCCCATATATTTTGATATTGCTTGTGGTGTACATGTACATTCTTTGTCTACTGAACCATAAAATCCGCATGGACATGGATTCATTGATGATACAAACATAAACTCACATGGATATGTAAAACTTCCATTTACTCGGCTTATTGTTACAATTCCATCTTCTAATGGTCCTCTTAACACTTCTAATGAGTGTTGATTGAACTCTGGTAATTCATCTAAAAATAGCACTCCATAATGAGCTAAGCTTATTTCTCCAGGTTTTGGTACTCTACCTCCTCCAACTAAAGATACTCCAGATATTGTATGATGTGGTGAACGAAATGGTCTTGTTGTAATTATTGGTGTATCTTGTTTTAAAGTTCCTGCAATACTATGAATTTTAGTAATTTCTAATGCCTCTTCAAATGTTAAATCTGGTAATATTGATGGTATTCTTCTTGCTATCATCGTCTTGCCGTGATCCTGGTGAACCGAATTAAAAGGCAATTATGTCCGTCCAGCAGCTGCTATTTCAACTGCTCTTTTCACACTTTCTTGTCCTTTTACATCTGCAAAATCTAATATTTTTTCTTTACCCAATTTCAAACAGTCTTCCCATTTTGTTGATAAGCTTTCTATTTTTATATTTCCATTTAAATACTTAACTACTTCATTCAAGTCACTTGCACCAAATATTTCCATTCCAGCAATTATAGAGGCTTCTTTTTCATTTTGCTTTGGTAAAATTATTTTCTTTATTCCTTGTTTTTTAGCTTCAATACATATTGGTAACGCTCCATTTATTGGATTCAAACTACCATTTAATGATAATTCTCCTATCATTAAAATATCGTCATTCTGGTTTTGTGTTATAACTTCTAAACTTTTTAAAATTCCCACGGCAATTGGTAAGTCAAATATTGATCCTTCTTTTTTTATATTTGCCGGTGCTAAATTTACAACTATTTTTCTACTAAACAATTCATAACCTGAATTTTTTATTGCTGTTCTTACTCTTTCTTTTGATTCTTTTACACTAACATCTGGAAGTCCAACAACATCCCATGAAGGCATACCACTTGAAATATCAACTTGCACGTCAATTAAAAAGCCTTCTAGTCCGTGCAAGGCCATGCTTTTTGTAATTGATAACATTTTTTTGAAATCTCCTTTAGAATAAAAATTTTTGAATTAATTATTATTTGAATTTAATATGCTGAAATTATATTGTAAATTTCCATTTTTTGCAAGTGCTTTTGCTATTTTCTTTGATTTTTTGAAGTTTTTTAGTCTGTTCGACAGGTTTCTATTTTTTTCGACACGCACTCTATGTTATACTTATGTTAACTAGAACGTTTTAGTTTTTATCTTAAGTTATCTTTCTATATAACTTACATAATTTATTTTTTCATAAAAATAGCAATGATTTTACTTTTTTCTATCATTGCTATTTTTCTTGTTATTTATCAATATTTATTTTGTGTACTGGAAATTTGCTTTCTTTTAATACTTCTTTTAGTACATCTGGTCTCAATGGATATTCATCTATTTTATCTAAATCAATCCACTCATATTGTAAATAATCTTTTCCCTCTATATTTTGTAATGTACTTTCTAATTTTTTGTCTTCATCATTTACAAATTCTGCTTTGTATATAAACATTATCTCATGATATTTTGCACCTTTCATTTCAAAAAAGTTTTCTACTGTTGATACATATCCTGTTATTTCAATTTCTTTTCCTAGTTCTTCTTGCACTTCTCTTTTTATTGTGTGCTCTGAATTTTCACCGATTTCAACTCTTCCGCCAATCATTGCATAATGATCTGAGTTTACATTTCTATGTAATAAGATTTTGTTATTGTGTATTATAACTACACCTGCTCTTACATTTAATTTGTAACCATCAACATCAATTGTAATATCCATCAATTTCCCCTCCTTTAATATTTTTTACATTATATCATATAAAGTAAAAGCCTCATATATTTAATATGAGGTTTTTTTTGATTATTCTATTGGAATATATTTTTTCTCAGGCAATTCTTTCTTTTCTTCTTTTTTAGGAATTTCTATTGTAAGTGTTCCGTTTTTGAATTTAGCTTTAATTTCATTCTCTGTTACGTTTTCTCCAACATAAAAGCTTCTTGAACACTCTCCTGAATATCTTTCTTTACGTACAAATTTACCTTTTTCTTCATCCTTTTCTTCTTTATTAACTGTTGCATGTACTGTTAAATATCCGTCTTGAATATTTAATTTAATACCTTCTTTTTCATAACCTGGCAAATCAATGTCTATAATATATTCATCCTTTTTCTCCTTGATGTCTGTCTTCATTAATTTGCTTTCTCCCTCGTTGAAAAATACATCTCCGAACATGTCGTCTAATAGATCAAAGTCACGTCTTCTTGGTATCATCATCATAAAAATCAACTCCTTAAAATTATATTTATGTGTTGACACTTGATGAGAGTGGCACATATGTACTTTTTGATAAATCTTCTTTATCAATTTCGATTATATTATATATCTATTTTTAGCAATGTCAATAGTAGAGTGCTAAAATTCACAAAAGTTTCACATTACTTTTTGTTAATCATATCCCAAAATATTAAATCTTGAATGTCATCATCATTTGCCTCATCGCTCGTTTTTTCAACATTTTTATAACTATCTTTATTTAAAGCAATAACTACAATTATTACTATTGTAATAACTGGAAAAATAAACATTATTGGAAGCCCATTAAATCCTGCAAATATACAAAATATTAGAAATATTACATACAATATTATCCCCATAGTTTTCTCCTTTATTCATATTATATCATTATTTTATTTAATATGATATAATGTTTACAAATGATTTTAGGAGTGTAATATGAAAGTTAATGATTATTTAGGAAAAGTTTTAAAAATTGAAATTGACAGGCCTTTAGGAAGCAAACATCCTAAACATGGATTTATATACCCAGTTAATTATGGTTATGTTCCAAATACAATTAGTGGAGATGGCGAAGAATTAGATTGCTATTTACTTGGTGTTTTCGAACCTTTTGAAAACTTCGAAGGCAAGTGTATTGCAATAATTCACAGGACAAATGATAATGACGATAAACTTATAATTGTACCTGATGGTAAAAATTATGATAATTCCGCTATTGAAGCTTTAACCGAATTTCAGGAGCAATATTTTGAGCATGTTATTATAAGAGATTAGTTTCTAAATTTACATAATGTTGACATTTTTTATAATAACTGTTATAATATGTTTATGCATTTCTACAATGCAAATAAATTTCGGAGGTACGTTATCATGAAGAACATCATCCAGGCGGTGCGCATCAACCTTATGGCCACGGCCATTGGAAACCCTAGCACGGACTGTTTTGATTGTACGTGCCAGGGCTGCGTTTGGGACGGCTAAGTTGCTGTCTCATTCAGTCACTCGCGGGGAGGAAGACTTTCTTCCTCCCCGCACTTCAATATTATGGAGGTATTGCAAATGAAAAAAGGCTATAAACTCTCAAAGTATAACTACTTCTTTGAAGTAGATGGTGTCGACTATGTTTATAATACCTTTTCCGGCGGTTTGTCCGAATTAGAAAAAGGTGGCAAAGAACGGCTACTAAACTTTGACAGTTATGATGGAAATATGGATTCCTTCTATACTGCTGCTGTGGCTAATGGTTTCATCGTCAAAGCGGATGTAGATGAACTGGAAATTCTCAATTTCTATCGCAGTGATATGATCTGCCAAGAACGTCAAACTGTGTATGAGATTCTGCCCACCACTGCCTGTAATGCAAGATGTTTTTACTGCTTTGAAGAAGGAGTAAAATTTCATTCCATGTCTATGGAAACAGCTAAGCAGGTCTGCAAGTTCATAATCGAGCAGAACAAGCACACTCAGAGGATTTTGATTCAGTGGTTTGGTGGAGAACCTTTGTTGAATCCTAAGGTAATTACCTACATTACTCAGACTTTGGATGCTGAGCTTGCATCTAAAGGCATTCGGGTTAATTACCAGATGACCACAAATGGCTCTCTTGTGACTGATGAAATGGTCAAGCTCTTCAAGGATGTATGGCACATTTCTAAGGTGCAAATCACTTTGGATGGTCCCAAGTCTACGTATGAAAAAAGAAAAGCATATGTCAATTTGCCCAATGCATTTGAAAAAGTAATTACAAACATTAATGCACTGGCAAATGCTGGAATTCGGGTTGCAATTCGCCTGAACTATGATAATAATAACATTGCAGATATTATGGAACTTATTGATTATCTTGGCACAGCCATTATCAATAAGTCGAAGGTCCTTTGCTATGGTTATCCCTTGTTCAGTGACGATCCTAATTCTGCACCCGATGTCCGTGAAAATGCACTCAAGCTCATTGACATTAATCGTAAGATTGTGCAAAATGACCTTTGCCGTGGAAAAAATGTATTTAATTTGCATTTTATTCAGACAAAGTGCTATGCATGTCTTCGTCACTCTTTTCTTATCACCCCTGATGGCAAACTTGCAAAGTGTTCTATGGCAATGGAAGAAAAAGATTTCATTGGTGACATCTATTCTCCCTATCGCCTGAGCGATGCATATTTGAAGTGGTGCTCCACAGAGCTCTCTTCTCAGGAGTGCTACTCTTGCAAGTTCTTGCCTCTGTGTCAGGGCGGTTGTAAAGCTGGGCACCTTGGCTACTCTCATGTAAAACACTACATTTTCAAAAACTGTTTTGATGAGGTTTTGGCCGAAATTGTGCGTGCTAACAAAAATTAGCACAAAAGGTTGGTAAAGTTATTTCTTTACCAACCTTTTTTCTAGCCTTATAATTTGTGGGTTGTATAAGTTTTTGTTACTATATAGCCTATTTCGCCATTTTCATCCGGTAATAAAAGTAACCATTTGCTTATTTAATATTGTATTACATTTTTAGTAACATATGCTTTTTTTTCATCAAGCTCTAATATATAATATTTAATTTTTTCGCCTTTCTATTTTTATTATCGTTACGTAACAATGTTAATATATTTTTTATTTAATAAAAAAATACCAAAAATATTTTCTGGTATTTAAAATTGTTGATGAACTAGAATAACACAATACCAAAACGTGTATGAATATGGCAAGTTTGAACTTCCAGTTTTATTACTATCTAAAATAACACAATACTAAAACTACATCAGTTAATTTCTTTTCTGGCTTTTTACATTTCACATATTCTTTTACAATTTTTTCTCTAAATAATTCGTTTTCCATAATTTTCCTTTCTTTATTTAACATATTATATCATATTTTGTTATTATATTGTAAAATTTATTTAAATTTCTTAAAATCCTTAGTAAAAATAAAAACCGTATACAATAAAAATATATAATATATATGAGGATGACGACAGAAGTCTTCGTGCAGCTCTTATGGGAAGTAGATTTAGATCTGCTTTACTTTTCGTTTTCATGGTAAGGCTTGAAGTTATGGCCTTCGGGTTATGAGCGCCGGCAAAGGCACTTTTGAAGATTTATGAAAACTTAAGTTTTTGTTGGTATTTAGCCATTTATAGAAGATTTGATTTATTGAATATTTATGCAATTTTAGGATGTTTTTTGAAGCAATTCTTCCCAAAATTTTCCCAACTTTATGTGATAAAAAATACAGTAATCTTCTATAAAATTAAGAACTATTTTGGAGGTTTTATTATGAAAAATTTAAGAGAAGTTAATGACGATATTTTAAGAGAGTGGTTTGCTTATAGAGATGAAGATATTTCTTCATTAAAATCTGCTGAAGATAAAAAACATTGGATTTATTTTGATGAAATAGCTGAAAATATTTTAAGAAATGTACCTGAATGTAATAAGAAATATGTTAGACAATAATTACATAAACTTGATGATAATTTTTTGGATTATTGCGATTATTGGAATGAGAAGTATTATAGAAATGGATTTGTAGATGGGTTTCAGATTGCGATGGATTGTTTTGATGATTAGCCAAAAGGTGGGAGAAATTCCCACCTTTCACTCTATTGTAAGTATGTTATTAAAATTTCTATAAACTATTTCTGTAAGCTCAGGCTCATTGAAAAAGTTAGATATAATATTATATTGTTGTTTTAAAAGAGTAGGCTCATATTTTTTTCCATTCACGTTAGTAAATGGTCCATCACTTTCTATTAGAATCTTATCTTTAGGTATTAATAATAATAAATTTTTATTAGTACTACTTATCATATTCGCATTTATTGAAAAATAACAACCCAAATCAATAAGTTTTTTTATTTGATTTTCATTACCTGTAAACCAATGAATAATGCATTTCTTTAGTTTATATTTTTCCATTATTTGTATTGCACTATCTTCTGCATTTCTTATATGTACAGATAATAACTTATTTTTGTTTGAACATAGTTGAACTATAATATCAAAATATTGTTTTTGCTCTTCAATTTTATCTTTATACTTTTTTGAGAAATCAAGTCCTACCTCGCCTATATATTCTGCTCCTTTAAATATATTAATAAAATTTGTAAAACTATCTCTAGAGTTATTTGCCTTTGGATTAAATCCTAACGCAAATTTTATATACTTAGTATTAAAATATAATTTTTGACATTCTTGATATATTTCTGGTGAATTTGTCATACACAAAGTGTATTGATGTAATTCATTAATTTTTTTATATACTTGTTTGTGATTTTTGTAAAAGTCTAAATGAAAATGTGTATCTATTAAATCCCTCATATTATTTTATTCCTATATATTCTTTAATTTTTTTGTCTTTTGAAAATAATTCAATTAAATCTTCCATTGTACTTTTATATACACTTTTAAATTTTTTAATTTCTTCTTCTTCTAATTTCCCTGTACATTTAATTAATCTTACTAATTCAATATCTTCTATATTTAAATATCTATATACTGCATTTAATACAGCTATTGTATCACTTGTAATATCCTTATCTTCATTTTTAGTAATAAAATTATAATCTACTTCTTTGGTATAGCTTTCATTTAAGTCCTCAACATCTTGCAATGAACTCTTTCTTATTAAACATGGATAACAATACCCACAATTAACAGGATAGAAATTGTTGCCATCTCTATTATATCTTGGTATACATGGATGTGAACATGATATTGTATCTTTTGCATATTTTTTAAAAACTTCATTCTCTTTTACTTTATTTACAATAGCTCTTTTGGTTTCATATGCAAATATATTAATAATTTCATTTTGTATTCCTATTCCTTTTAAAATACTATTAATATTTTTAATAAAATATGGATGAGTTGTTCTTGTACTACAACTTCCTTTTCTACTATTAGTTAATGGAATATTTAATCCTATAAATCCATTTTCAGGTATATATACAGGAGTTGTATCCCCTATAATTCCAGCTAGAGTAATCGCTATACATAAAAATAAAAATGATCTCCCTCTAGATGTATTTTCTCCTTTCTTTAATTTGCTGTTTTTACAAATAGGTGCATATGAATTAGCTGAAAAGCTTATAAATTTACAATTTTGTGAAGTATATTTTTTATTAATCGCATCAGCTAGTTCTTTTTGTTTTGCTCTTAATTTTGGATATTCGTTATGTCCTACTAAACATAAGGATTTACCTTGTTCCATTAAACTAATTGCTCCACAAAAAGAATCTAGACCTCCTGAAAACAAAGATACTGCATTAAAATCTTCTTTATTTATTCTATTTACTTTCTTCACTTGTCTATTACATTCCATGTATACCTCTTCTGTTTTTCTAAATTTAATATTCCAAACATCTCCTGTTAAAAATCTTAATGTTTCATTTATTTTTTCTCTTTCTTTTTCCCATTTATCTAATTCTAACACTGGAATTGAAACATTAAAACTTCTTGTCCAATTGTCTGTTGAAAGAGTTCTTGAAATTCTTTTATCTATGCTAAATACCGACATTCCTATTATAAATAAATCTTCATATATTGAATTTAGTTTTTTCATACCAAATTGTCTCCATACATAGTCAATATGTGTATACATAGTACTATATTCATTTCTTTTTATTGAAAATTCATAAGCATTTTTATATTTATTGTTCTTTTCTTCCTGTATTTTGTTTTTATTTATCCATATTTCCATTTGCTTACTCCTCTCCATACAATTTTCGTAATATATCATAAGCCTCAATTATCTTTTCTTGTATAAGTTTATCATTTTCTAAATTAGAAAAGTCAATATTTTTTATTTGAGAAATATCAAGTTCTTCTATTAATTTATTTCTCATTAACATTCCCATCTCTTCAATAATTCTATTAGTATTTTCTGGCGAATTTTTTTTACCTATCTTTTCTTCAAATCTAAATTTAAAATTTTGATTTATATAATTAATAATAATTTCTTTCAGTAAAATATCTACAGGTATCGTCTTCAAGTCTTCAAGAGTTACTATATTTAGCTCTTTTAACGCTAGGCTAAGAGTATCCATTTCAATATAATTATTAATAGTATCTCCTTGCTGACAATACTCATTAATTAATATATTTAGTATCTCTTCTGGATTTTTTTCTAATAAATATTCTTTATCTATATCTTTTAAGGTTTGTTCTACACCTATATTAGATATACTTTGGCTTAATCTTAATAATTGCCCAATAGCACTAATTGTATTTGTATTTGTTTCGTTGTAATCCTTTTTCATTGCTGTAGCATATCTGCTTATTAACCTTTCTTTATTTGGCAAACTATTTTGTTTTGATAACTGAGTTGCTGCTCTTTTTGCATCACTCCAATGTTGTTTTGTTGGTGTAATATAGCTTTTTGACGTTCCCATTATTTTCCTCCTTTTATCATTTCAAACATTTTTTCATTTATTTTATCGTCATCTTTTAATTTTTTTAAGTAACTTTCTGCTAATGATTTATCTAATTTGTACATACTAGCTAAATAAATAACATCAGGAGCATTTATATTATATGATCCTGCTGTTATTTGTTCCATTATCAACTTTCTATATGTCGTAAACTTCTCATATAAAACATTAATAATATAAAATTCTAATTTTCCTTCTTTTATTTCAGAAAGTAAAATATCAAAGATATTTTTTATCTGTTCACTTGATAATTGACCCATTTCGTCCATAATTGTTTTTATAGTATGCCTTGATGATTTTCCTATTTTTTCAAGGATTGTTCTTGTTTCTGAATCTAAAATACTATCATCTATTATTGAATTATTAAGCAATTCTCTAGTCAAATAGAAATATTTGTCCAATCTTTCAGTATGTATATTTTTAGGCTCACATTCTATCCATTTTCTTACTTGTGGTAAATCCCAATTTGGAAATTCATCTTTTATAGTATCATTTTCTGCTGTTTCTAGTAACTTTGCAAATATATCATTTTGAGTTTTAAATGATTTATTCCATTCATTTAATTCTTTAAAAAGTTTGTTATCTATTTTTTGCAAAACTAATAATTTAGCGAGTATTTTTATATTGATTTCATCTCCATAATAGCATTCTGCTAGTTTTTTCTTAATAATAAAAGTATTTAAAAATCTTTTTGCCTGTCTTGGATTACCTTTTAATGTTATTGCGACTATGTTTTTTATATTTTCTATAATTTCTATATCTTTATCAAATTCTTTCTTATTTTTATATTTTTGAGAAGTTTTACCTATTAATTGGTTAATTTTTTGCAATGTAATTTTATTTTCATCTATTAATATATTTTCCGTATATACTATATCCAATAGCTCCTTAAAGCTATCCTCTTCTAAATACTTTTGTGCTACTAATAACATCAAATAGTTTTCAATATCTTTTGATGACAATTCTGGAATATATATTGGTAATTGTATTATTTTTTCAATATATTCTTTGGAAATATCAGGTTCACTATTATTAGTTTTTGGATATTTCTTTTTTATAGAATATTGAATAACATTTTCATCTGCAGCTACTATAAATGTTGTATTTTCCACTAAAAGAAATAATTTTATTGCTTCTAATGTTTCTATTATTCTATCAGGATTACATCTATCTAGGTCATCAATTAATACAACTAGATTATTAATTTCTGTCTTTTTTAACATGTCTTGAAAATCTTTTCTAAACTGTCTAATATTTTCTACTGTACTCTTTTCTTCTTCATTTAAATAATTTTCTCTTATATCTTCAATACCGTTTGCAGCATTTTTTATAGTATCCGCAAGTTTATCTTTATCACTAGTAATATCATTTGCGACATTTAATAGTAATGGTATTGGATTACCTAATCCTAAACTTGCAATTAGAGGTACTCCATAAGATATAGCTTTGCTTCCCAACTTTAACCAGTTTACTCTTTTTAAAAGTCCTTTTATCTCTTTACTTACTTTACCTTTAATTTTTTGATTGCTTTCCATTGTTTTTAATAGAGATTCCATAATAGCTGTTTTAGCATCTTCATATCCTTCAAACATCCATGCATTTATTTCTATGCACTCAATATTTTCATTATTTATAGAATCCTTTATCATATTTAATAGAGTTGATTTTCCTGCACCCCATGCTCCAAAAATACCAATAGTTAACGGATTATAATTTTCATCCTCTAATATTTCATTGACTAAATCCGCATATGGCTTATAAAAAAGCATATCTAATTTACTAGCATTATCTAGCCACATATTCCTTCTCCTTTCTTTTTTATAATATATATCATATGTTTGTTAAAAAAAATGTCGAATCTTGTAATTCTTTATCATTTTTTGAAAACAATCCTTATCTAATTCAAAATTAGTAAGATAGAATTTATTAATTTTATCACTTGTATTAAATATTTCACCACAGTCTTTACATACTAATGTGCATTTATATTCTTTAACAATTTTTAAATTTGCATTATTTTTATTACTATTTACAACTCTAATTTGTCCAAATTTTGTGATATTGTAATCTAAAGGATCTATAATTTTTAGTTTTTCTAATTCTATTAAATAATTTCTTACAGCGTCATATTTCGAATCCCATATTTCATCCTTACTATAATCAAATTCTTTAAAATACTTTAATCCAGAATATTTCTCAACCCAAGAAACTATTTTAGCTAATTGAATATTTTTGCCTTCTCTATTTAATATAAATTTATCATATATAGCTTTTTCCCATGTTTCTCTTGAGCAGTCAAATACATATTCCCCTCTTACTGGAATATTACATATATTCATAATATTATTTGTATTTCTATTACTATAATTTTCTATTATATTTAAAAATTTATTGATTTTATTTTTTCTAATCTCATCTTTATGTTCTATAGCATATTTTCTTTTTTCTTCTTTTTGACGCTCTTGAGTTATTCTTGCTCTTTCTTCGTATTCTTTTTTTCTGCTTTCCAAAATTCTTTTATCAAATAATTCTCTTTTTGTATATTTTTCGCTTAAAATATATTGTTTTGTATTATATATTTTTTGATATAGTTTGTCTTCTTCACTTTCTATTTTAGTTTTATAAATCCACCATCTTACAGAATCAAAGAGTATATATTGATCTAAATCAAATCCTTCTTTTTGCATATCCTCTACAATATGACTTAAATCAATTTCAAGCATATCTATTTTAAATTTTTTTACTTTCTTTTCTTTTTCTTCATCCACTGCATGTGTAACATATACTTCTATTGCTAGTTTTTTTCCACCTATCTCGACAATGCAATCTGGTATAAAGTCATCAATTTTTACTTCATTTTCTATCCATGTATATGAATATCTATTTTCTTTTATAAATACTTGACTTGTAATTCTTTCCTGATTTTCATTTTCCCATTTATGCATATCTTGAATAAAAGATGGATCCATCTTATTAAACTCTAAGTATTCACTCAATATTAAATAAGGTAATAAAATTTTATTATTTTTTTTGATTAATTCTTTTGCATATAAATGAAGACTTGTTTCAAAATTTCCATTACATTGTTTATTACTTAAGTGTGAAAAATGCCATTTATTTTTTTCTCCCATTCTCGGAATTAATTTTTCACCACATTCTGGGCAATAACAATTTTTATATTTTTCTTTATTATTTATATCTCCTGTTTTTATATAAATAATTTCTTTACTTTCATTTATTGCAAACGGATTCTTAAATTTTTTCATCTACTTCCTCCAGAAAGCACAAAAGATAATTAGTTTTTATCTAGTCATCTTTTGTAAAAATTTTATTCATATCTATATTCTTCACTTTCTTCTGCAACACTCAAATCTGTATAATGTTCATCTTCATCAATCGAATAAGTAATTCCATTACATCTATTTATCCTACTTTTTAAATACTCAGCTAAAGGCTTGTCCTCACAATAAATATAGCAACCTTTTTGCCCTCTAGTCATTAAAGTTCTATATGTATTTTTTATAATTTCATCAGCTAGCTTTAATGCTTTTTCAGGATTTTCTTTGTACATTTTCTTAATTCCTTTTAATGAATTATCTGTACTTGCTCTTTCTGTATAGTCGGTAATAATTTTACCATTTTCATATCTTAAATCTTTACCAATTATTACTCCTGCATAATCGAATTCTAATCCTTGAGATGTATGTATGCATCCTACTTCATTTACAGATTCAGGATCAATTGCCCAAGTCGAACTGCTTCCTAAATTCCAACTCATTTCAAAGTTATATTCTGGTATAACTATATCGTGAACCTTCGTATCATTTTTACCTTCCTTAATCCAATTCCAACAATACCCTGCCAATAATCTTGCTTTATTATTTATTTTATTTAATTCAAATATTTTATTTTTAACATCATTAGGATTATCCATTATTTGAATATCATAATCGATATCAAATCCATCATTATTTGCTGTCTGCCTTATTTCTAGCACATCATCTAACCATGCCAAATATCCATCTGAACCATTACATCTAAATTGAGATTCAAGCTCTAATATTTTTCTTTCTTCTCCTACTATTCCGAATTCATCTAAATATTTTTCAATTTCGGCAACTGAACCTATATCGTAAATATCTATTCTTTGTGTTTCATCAATAAAGAAAACTGAAAACTTGGCTGCATTTATAATTTCTTTTATTTGATTTTCTCCTTGATTCTTAAACATACCTGATTTTGCATTTAACCTATGTGCTTCATCTGCTAAAATTACTCCCACATCATCTTTTTTAGCTTCAGTATATATTCCTGAACCTTTAAACATATTATCTATTTTAGATATCTTTTCTGTTCCTTTTAACTTAGCTTTAAATACTGCTCTTGGCGCAGCATTTTTAGTTACATAGTGACATACCATTTCATATGGCTTATTTGTTAAATCTGATAGTAGATTTATTGCTAAGACTGTTTTTCCTGTACCTGGTCCACCTTTAACAATTAAACATCTCTTTTTACCATCTTCATTAGATTTCTTTGCCATTTCCATCGCTGTTTCATATACTACTTTTTGATTATCTAATAATATAAATTCTTGATTTTGTTTTACCATTCCTGCTATACAATCTTGTAATGATTTAGAAGGTTTTATTTTTCCGTTTTCAATTAAATATAATGTTTCCTTGTCATCACCTTCTGTAACATACTTTTTAATGAATTCTCTTAATTTGAGAGCATCGCCACTAATAAATACAGGAGCTTTTTCAATATAACCTTTATATTTGTCTGATAATATAGTTTTGGGTTCAACATTTTCATAGTTGTGTAAATATGCACAGGGTAATAATTTTACATTATCTCTTTGAACATTTTCATTAAAATCTTCAATATAAGCTGCATATGACCATGCTTGATAAGATGGATGAGCAACCTCTCTCATTGCACCACCTGTAAAAGTTCTAACAATACCATCTTGACCTTCAACAATTTCAGCCTCTGTCCATTGTTTTAACTCAACTATAATTGCAATATTTCTCCCTTGTTTATCTATTCCAGTTATAATAAAGTCTATTCTTTTAGAAGTATATGGAATTTTAAATTCTATTGCTATCCCGCTATTATTTGGAATACTAACATCATTTAAAACATTATTCATATACATCATAGAATTCTTCCAAGCTTCTTTTTCTCTTGGATTAACATTTTGTCCTACTCTTAGTCTATATAATTGTTCTATTCTACCAGCTATTTGATTATTTATTACATCATTAATAAATATCTCTTTTGTCGCTTCATATACTATCATAATAATTTGCCCCCATTAATTATTATTTTATATAAATATATTGTATTAAAAAAATACAACTAATAATCCTACAATCATTATTAATAAAATTACTATTCCAATACAACTAGATATTAGCATTTGTTTTTGTCTTTTTCTCTCTTCTTGTTCTTTATATACCATCCATTCTGATAATTCATTGCTATGTATTACATATTTATTTTTATATTTTTGTAAAGGTAATCCTTCCATACTATATAATTGCATAATTCTATATCTTGAACATCCTAAAATTTTAGTTAAATCTGTAATTGTAAAGAATTTTTCATTGTTTTTTAATTGCATAGAATTATCTTTTCTATAAACTATTACATCATCTTCTACTAATTTAATTGTTTCATCACTAATTTCATCTATATTTATAATAAAAACTTTATTTAATCTTGGATTATAAATAGCTAAATTCTTTATTTTTGAGTACTTTTCCTTATCAGAATGTATCCCTAACAAATAGTACACTAACAATTGTAATGTATGAATACTCTTAGGTCTATCATTAGAAACTTTAAATTCCCATAAAGTATCTTCCGTCATAAAATCGGCATCACCAGATGTTATTGTTTGTGTATAAGCACCAATAAAAGTCATTCCTTTTTCCTTTATAGGTCCATAGTCTTTAATAAAAGCTTCCGTTCTGTTAACCATAATTCTTATATTTTCTATTGTATTTTTATCTGGATTGATATTTTCTATTGGTTTAAAAAAATTTTTGCCTGCTCTAACGCACACATCATAACCAACCAATTTACATGCTGCTATAATTGAATTATCATCTACCCCTTTAATTTTATCTAACAGTTTCTGAGCCTTATTTGATTGTTGTATTATCTGTGCACCTATTAATGATATTTTAAAAGCTTCTTCTTTAGTATCTCCCATAATTATTCTTGATAAATAATCAACTGCCATTCCTATAATACTTGCATGTACATTTTCTTCATCATTTAAATTTTTTTCATCATTTAATATTACTTCTCTAAACTTTCTCGGATTAACATATCCTCCTCTAGGTTGTTTTATTTCCTTGATTCTATTGGTAACTGATGACATATCTTTTTCCTTTCATATATCACAATTTATTATACTTTGTACTAACTCCCTTAGCTTTTTCTACAGGATATTTTTTCTCAGATATTTTCATTTTATCTAAAATTATTTGCTTAGGATCTACTCCAATTTGGTGGCATAAAAGAATACAATAATTCATAACATCTGCAATTTCAAATTTAAGTTCATCTTTATCGTAATTATTATTCCATTGAAAACATTCTAGTAATTCTCCCGCCTCAATAGATATTGACTTTGCTAAATTTTCTGGTGTGTTGAATTGTAACCAATCTCTATCTTCTGCAAATTTTACTATTTTTTCTTCTAACTCTTTCATCGCATTTCTCCCAAAAAAATATTTACTTGTATTCTATCATAAATTTACTATTTTTTCCACAATTTGCAAAAAATCTGTCGTATTTTATTTTCTCTCGTCTTGGGTTTGGGATATCCCACATTAGAATTTGTATAGGAGTACAAATTCAGTGCTGGCTAGACATTAGACGTACTCTCTTTTCACAATTTTATTGTATGGCTATTAAAAAAAGTGCCTGAATTTTTTATTAATTCGAGCACTTTTTTTATTAAATATTATAAGTATTTATACATTTTCCAAGTACCATTTCTCTTGCTGAATACGCTATCATATTCATTGCTCCAACCCATTTCATTTGATCTTTTTCTTTTAATTTTTCATCAATGTTTTGGTATTTTTTCATTTCATTTATCAACATATTTTCCATATCTGTAGCTCTAGCATCTACTTCTAATAAGTAATCTGTTAGTGAATCTTCCATTAACATTTTTGTATAAACTGGTTTCATTTCTTCCTTTAAAAATTTTAAGCTTAGCCTTCCATACCTTCCAATTTTAGGTTTAACTTTTCCATTGTCCAATATTAAATTTGGTATTAAATAGTCTCCATATCTTGAATATTTTATTGGCTCTTTTTTAGTTTTCTCACTCATATAAATTCCTCCTTCTATTAATTTTTTCTTTACTTTTTTAAGATTTTGAATTAAAATATTATTATAAAATTTGATTAAAGTTAGTATTTAGTTTGATGGTTTATACTAGCTTTTTTTATTAGTTAACTTATAAATTTTTCTTTCATTTAGTAATAAATCTTATCTGCTTTTTTCTATTCTTATCTATAGTGTTACTTTAACGTTTCTATAACGTTATTTTTTATTTTAATTTTCTCACGAAATTTTCTTTGTCATTCTCTATTATTTTTTTTATTTTTATCTAATATATTATTTTTATAATGTGACTAACTTTCTTGTTTTAATAAAACTTCTAACTCGTATTTTGTTCCAATAATATTTTCACTGTTTTTCTTGGCAGATTTATAGATATATCTGTTTATCATTTCAACATCTTCTTTATTTTCTATATTCATAAAATATAATTCTTCATTTATATGATATTTTTTATAATACTCTTCTGATAATAAAGCAAGACTTTCTTTTTTATTGATTGGCATTATTATTATTTCGTTTCCATTATCGCAAAGTATTGACGAAATCATAGAATCATTTATTATAAAATCCCTTTGAGTCTTATTTATAACAATATTAAATTTCATTCGTTTATAGACATGTGGAAAATTCCTGGTAAATATAAAACTCATAAATTGATCATGTGTCATATCTCCTATTATTTTACTAACTACCGAGTTTTCATTTACTCGTTCCAACATTTTAGTATTTCTATATGTTGTCACATCAAAAAAATTATATATATCTTCAATTTCTTCTTTTGTAAATGATACTCTTGGATTTTTTCTATTCCTAAAACTATGTATCTTTTTAGTAATCATAGCTATTTTAGTTTCAAAATTAATATTTAAAATATCTTCTGTTAATTTACTATAATATCCATATTGAGTTTTATATTTTTTTGTTTTTTGGCTTTTTATTTTTTTATCTTTTATATCTATATAATCCACTTTCATACCCTCATTTGTTCTATATCCAAAATGTTCCAAAAAAGAATTTGGAATAGTAATATGTGAATTAACAACATAATCCAAAATTATATAATTTCTATTTTTATTTATTTCAATAACTACACAATACTTATTATCATTAGTAATTCTATAACTTAATTTTAATTTTTCTAATATTAGTAATATATTTTTCCTTCTATTTTCTTTTATTTTGATTCTGATTGAAAGTGTATCTTTATTATAATTCGTTTTATACTCTACAAAACCATTTGAAGTATATATGTATAATTCGCTATTATTTCTTTCATTTTCATTTAATTCTTCTTTGATTCTTTCATATAGTTCTCCTATATCATTTTTCACATCCTTCACCTTCTTGCTACCACAATTATACCATGTTTCATTTAGATTTAATATATCCCTATAAAACTCCTACAGTTTTTCCGCCGTTTTTTCCAAAAATAAAAAAAATCAGGAACCTTGAAGTTCCTGATAAATGTGGTTGCAGGGGATAGACTCGAACTATCGACCTTCGGTTATGATGGCGAAAATTTGTTTTTATTGTTTAATATTGAATTGCATTTAATAATAGTGCTATCAATACTTTCAAAGATTTTTATTCAATGAATAATTTGGTTAAAATGTGCCCTTTTTTGAAAAATTCATTCCCAATTTTTTATTAAATAGTTCTGGAAGTATTTGGATATTTTTTATAATTTGGAGGTTTATTTTATGGAGAATAATTTTAGAGAAAATAAAGAGGATATTTTAAAAGAATGGTTAGATTTTAGAGAAGATACTGAACTAGCTTATTTAACTGAGGAAGATAGCAAACATTTTACTCATTTTGAGGAAATTAGTAACCGTATATTAAAGAATGTTCCGAAACAAAATCAAAAGTATGTAAAAAAACAATTTGAATTACTTGATAGAAATTTCTTAGATCATGTTTGTTATTATAATGAGAAGTATTATAGAAATGGATTTGTAGATGGGGTACAGCTGATTAGTGGATGTATGAATTCATAGAAAGAAGCCGAGTTAAATCTCGGCTTTTCTCACTAATTTTTCTTTTATAAAAAGTTTCTTTTTTATTTATGTAATATTAATCTTATTTTTTAAGATTGCAACATCTTTTGTACTATTTCTTTTTTTCATATTATCAAAAATCTTCATCTGTGATTCGGGACTCCAAAATATTTTCAAATACTTTTTAGTCCTTGTTATAGCAGTATAAAATATATTTTTTGTTATCTGTTCTTCTACATTAGAAGTAATAATTATTTTCACTGAATTATATTCTAAACCTTGAGCTTTATGTATTGATACAGCATATGCTAAATTAAATGGAATGATGTGTTCATTTCTATCATCGTCATCATCGTTAGTATCTTTAAAGTTTCTAACATATAATCTAATCAAAGTTTTATTATCCGTATTTTCCAGTATCTCATAATTATTCTCTCTATTATATAGTATATCATCAACTAAAATTGTAAACCAAACACAATCATTTTCATTATCTTTTTCAATATTTTTAATAGTACCTTTCAAATTATTATATAAGTCTCTAAATCTAGGACAATCATTAAACACAATAGGATCTTCTATCTTAAAGGTATCAACTCCTATAGTATATTCTATGTTTGAATTTTTTTCCTGTAATACTTTATTTATATTATTGATTCCATATAATCCATCATAATTCAAACATAATATAATTTCATCAGTATCTTTCTTATTAAATATTTCTTTAAAATCTATTGGAGAAGAATATTCTTGACTATTTATTTTATTCAGTGCATTATCATCATTATCTCTAATCATTTTCCATAATTCTAACAATTCTATATCATCTGTTCTATTCGTTTGTATTAAATCATATACAAATTCATTTTTAAACAGATAATAACTTAATGAAAACCAATTTCCATATTTTATAGATTCAATTTGAAATACATCTCCTGCCAAAATAACTAACTTATATCTTTGTTTCTTTATTGCTTTTAACATATCCTTATTGCTAATCATACTACATTCATCAATGATTAATATATCATAATCATTATCATCATATTTATTATAATTTGCCACTGTTTTAAATGTTGAATTAAATAAATCTATTCCACTAATTCTAGCCCTCAGATTTTCTACTGCCGTATTGGTATTTGATAAAAATATTTTACTATATCCACAAAAAATCATAGATAACACTTCCAACATTTTTGTTTTTCCTGTTCCTGCTGGTCCATGTATAATACCAATTGAATGATTTCTAAATATATCATTTAATATTTCTTTCTTATCCTCCGATAAATCCATATTCAGGTATTCTTCTTTTTTATTATCTACAACTTCTGCAAACTCTTTTTGTATATTTGATTTATACGAATTTAATGTGTTTATTATTTCAATTGAAGTATCTTCATATGATTTTATATACACATTATCATATTCTTTTACTAATTTTCCCTTTTGTTGCCTATCAATCCCGTATCTAACTAATGAATCATTATATTCTTCAATCAATTCATCAATGTTTCCAAACTTATCTACTTCATCACATGATGTATATAAAATATTATTTGACTCGCAATTATTTTTTATATATCTTCCTAATAATTCAAAATTTCTTCCTTCAATATCAATCGCATTTATTAAATGAATCCAACTAATGTTATGATTAGATAAAGACATTGCATATGGCATTGAATCAAAAGGAATACTCTGATTTACTAAATATAAATATGAAATATAATTATTTGGATAATCACAAAGCTGTGTTTTAATAACCTTATTATCAGGTTTTACTAAGAAATATCTTAAAATATTACGTCCCTTTTTCGAACTCAATAAGTGTTCCCTAATCATAACTAATAAATTAGTAATGTTATTATTTTCTGCATTTCCTTTTATTTTCTCGATATACTTTTCAAACAATTCATTATCCATTAACACTAACTCTAATAAAGTTTTTTCTTCATCTGTAAGAATTCTCATTAAATTACTATATTCAGCATAGTTATCATCTATTTTATTATTTATTCCAAAAATTAAACCTATATTCTTTAACTCACATGGACGTATTGATATAAAATAATTATCTATTACTTTTATCTTTGTCCTTAATGAAAACAATTCAATACTTTTTTCTTGATATGAAATCTTAATAGAATAATTATCAGGTATATAATACTTAGTGTACATTAATATTCTTTCAAACTTATTTGTATAATCTGTAGCTTTAGTCAAAGTAATTTCATAATATAATTTACCATTTGCATATATTGGTTTGTTTTTTACCACATAAAATCTTCCGCTTTTTAACGCTTTACTTTTAACATTACCAACTGTATCTATAACATTACCTATATTTTTATAATGTTCTTTAGTTAAATTATCTTCATATATTGGAAAATCTTCTAATTTTTTTAACACAATTATTCCTAAATTTTCCAACGTTTGTTTTATCATACAAATATATCTAAAATAATATAAAACCAATCTCTCAGCATCATCTTCACTCGGAGTATAATGTGAGGCAGTAGATTGTAAAAATTTATGAAAGACACTTATATACTTATACTTTTCTACACTAGATACATATTTTATTGAATCATCTACATTATTATAATGAGTATCCAAACTTAATGAATTTTCAGCATTATTTATGAGTATAGCTACATCTTCAGTCAAATTGCGCAATTGAGATAAAATATTTTCAGATAATAAACCTCTATCTTTTAATACTTTGTGTGCTTCTATATTTTTATCTATAACATTACATATATATATTATTTCTTGTTCTGGTTTTATTCTACTCATGTAAATCCCCTTTTCTAGTATATATTATAATCATTAAAAAATATGTCGAAACTTGTCTTTTATTATCAAAAATATTATATCATGCATTTCTAAAAAAATCATTTGCGACTATTGCTTTTTTCTATAAAAAATTGTATAATATTTTCAGTCGCAACTATTACTTTTTCTTTTAATACGTTATATAATATTTTTAATCGCAGGGTTTGCATTTTTTATTAAACTCTGTTATAATAAAAACATCTATGGAGGTTCAAATAAAATGAGTGATTTTAGAGTAGTTTCACTTTTTTCAGGTGCAGGTGGTATGGATCTTGGATTTGAAAAAGCTGGATTTGATATAGTATGGGCAAATGACTTCTTTAAAGAAGCTGTAGAATCATACAAAAAAAATGTAAGTAAAAATGTGGTATATGGAGATATAACTAAAATAGATAGTTCAGAAATTCCAGATGACATAGACCTAGTAATTGGAGGATTCCCATGTCAAGGATTTTCAGTTGCAAATACTAAAAGAAGTATGAAAGATGAAAGAAACTTTCTATATAAAGAAATGCTAAGAGTAATAAAAGATAAAAATCCTAAATTTTTTGTAGCTGAAAATGTTAAAGGTTTATTATCTATGGAAAAAGGCAAAGTATTTGAAATGATAAAAAAAGACTTTGAATCACTAGGATACAAAGTAGATGCTAGGTTATTAAATGCTGCTGAATATGGTGTCCCTCAAGCTAGGGAAAGACTTGTTATTATTGGTAATAGATTAGGTATTGAAAATCCATTTCCAACACCAACTCATTGGGTAGATAGTAAACAATATAAATCAAAAGAAGGACTAAAAGATCCTGTAACTGTAAAACAGACTATTGGTTTCTTAAGTGATGTAAAATTAAGCGATTATCCAATAACATTAAATAATGGTTCAAAAATATATAATCACATAGCCGCAACTAATGTATATGACAAATTTTGGGGTAGAAAATACGAAGTAAATCAAGCAGATATCTGTGATTACTTAAAATATTGGAGGGACAAATCCGGATATTCAACAAAAAAAGTAGATGACCATTTTGGCTATAAATATACTGCTGGACATTGGTTTAGAAAAGATAATAATTCTGGAAGCATTCCTAAACCTTCTGATTGGTGGGAATTAAAGAAAATTTTCAAATTCGATGATACATATGATAAGCAGGTTACAACAATGGTTGAAAAAGAAATAAAATATGAACAATCTTTGAGAATAACAAATTGGGATAGACCAAGTGATACAATAACAGCAACTAGTCCAGAAATACATGTTAATAAAGAAAGAAGATTAAGTGCAAGAGAATGTGCTATGTTGCAAACCTTTCCAATGGATTATGAATTTGTTGGAAGTTTAAACACAGTATATAGGCAAATTGGTAATGCTGTTCCTGTAAAATTAGCTGAACAAATAGCCTCAGGAATATATAAATCACTAGAAAACAATACTAAAAAAACAGATAATATTTAAATTATCTGTTTTTATTTTCTTTCATATAAAATACAATTTCTCCACTCTTGACCTTCAACAGCTATTATTCTATTAATTGTAAATCGTATGTTTTTTCTCTTAGTATTATCACTGTGTTCTAATTGTTTACCAGCATATAAAATATCATTGCCAAATAATGAAAATAATTGTCCATGAGGAACTGATATTAAACTTATACTTTCAACTAAATTTGTTTCTGAATATATAATTCTAACAAAATATGTCAAATTTGGTATTTTCCCATAATAATTATGATTTTCATAATATCTTAAATATGGTTTCCATATTTTACTTGATACCTCTAGATCTTGATTATAGTCATATGTTGTCTGTGATTTTTCTACATTTATTTTATTACTGCTGCTATCTCCGTCATCATTTTTAGTGGTTTTGGCGTCAATATGTATGATAGCATCTCCACATTCATAGCAAGAATCAGCTCTTACTGGAACAGAGCATGTATTCCAATCTAAACTTCTTGATATTATTCCCTCTATTATATTTTCCACTGCAGAATCTATAACATTATTTTTTTCATTTTCCGTTAAATCTTCAAACAATTTTTGACTACATATTTGAGAAATAATTTTTCCTAAATTAGCAGATAATATATCTTTTAAAATATTAAAATACTTTTTTTCTAATTCTATTAATTCTTCATTACTCAACATTTTTTTCTCCCCATGAGACTAATTTATCATATACTTTAAAATACTTATGTTCTCCACACCATTCTTCATTTTTTGAATTATATCTTTTTTCTAACCACTCATCATTAAACCTTGCTGTATTTCCATATTTAACACATTGTAAAAATATATCCCAATGCTTTCCACTTTTCTTTGGCACTACATACCATACTTTACTATTTTCATTATCATAATATCCAACTTTAGTTTTGCTTTCAATTCTTTCCCAATTTCTTGGAATATCTGTTACTTGTTCGATTCTTGAAAATTTATTAGTTGTAGATAAATTTCTAAACTCATCTAAAGATGTGATATATTTGGGTTTATAATAAATACCATCATGTGCATCAAAATATACATAGTCTTTAAAATTTAAAAACAAGTCATTACCAAATAAATTGCTCAACACACCATTAGGTAAACAAGTTACTACTATACTTGGTTGTTCATCTTCATTTATTAATTTGAATATGCCTTTACCATCATCAGAATATCCTATTTTAACTAAATATGTTAATAATGGTTTCTTAGTTTTTGAATCAATAGCCTGTAAATTTGATTTCACTTTAAAACCCGGAAAACTTCCTGCACTTAAAACTGGATTATTTAAGAATGATGTTTGATTATGTTCAAATTGTGTTGACGATAATTCTCCTTTGTTTCCAACTTTATCAATAGTTTTTACATCTATATTTAATATTATATCTTCTAATTCTAAAGCAATATCACAACTTATAGGCGAAGCATAAAATTTAGTTGCATTTGGAAATGATGTATACATATGATGTCTCAACAATCTTTCAGATGCCTCTTTTATTTTATTCTTTTTTCCCCATACTTCTTGTAATAATTCATAATATTCTTGTGTTTCTTCCTCTATATGTCTTAGGTCAGCTAAAAATACCGGAGATGTTACTATTTCTTCTATTATATGCATATATTTTTCTTCTAAATCTAATATTTGATTTTGTATTTTTGTTCTTTCATATTCTATATTTTGTTCAGACATAATATCTCCCCCTATGCTAATACTATAACATATATTTATATTTTTAACAATAGACCGAATTGAATTATGTAAAATGTATTTTATTAAATACAGTTTAATCCTGTCCATATTTTCTTTAAATCATCCTTAAATCCATCTAAGTATACAGTTCTTATTATTCCACTATTTGCTAGATGTGTTAATTGATTAATATTATTTCCTATTTTTCTTAATTCGTATACAAAACTCTTAACATCTTCAATTATAATAATATTCCTCTCTAATCCCTGTTCAATTAAATATTCTGATAATGTCATCTCTGCTTTTTGACTCTTTTTTATTAAATTTTGTTTTTCCTGTTTTGTTACTCTAATTGTTATCACATTATCCTTTTTCAACTTTTACTCCTTTCAAACTTATGTTGTTTTACCACTTGATCAATCTATTTGTATATATAAATGGGAATCTTGCTTAAGAATTTCCAAAATGGAACTTTCACAAAAGCAAGACTCCCTCCTTTTATTCTTAAGTATAATCACAATAGCTATTTATAATTTTTTCAATATCATATGGTGAATCACTTTCACTTATATACTCTTCCTCTATTATTAATTTATATTTTCTTTTTATATCACTTTTACTGTCTAACCTTTTAACTGTCCATTTATCATTATTTTTATCATAATATTGTTTCATATTTACCTCACTTTCTTAAATTAGCATACAAACTATCCCAATCAAAATTTGAATAATCTCTTTGATCATAGTTTAAGTAGCCTTTCTTTTTTGAAAAATCTTTTTTACTTTCTTCTAATTTATTTTTTTCTTTTTTATTTTCTTCTGTTCCGTTACCTAACGTTACATTAACGTTATTCTCATTTTTTTGATTTTCTCTAAACCTTTTTTGTCTTTCTCTATTTTGTTCTTTAACAAGTTCATATTTATCAGCACTTTGGTACTTGTCCCAATTTTTGATTTTGTATATATTGTCCTCACAAATTAACATTTCAAAATGGATTAACTTGTCCAATATATTTTGAATTTTTTTGCATGATTTGTGTGTAATTGTTGCTAGATCTTCTACTGTCATTGGTGTATTTTCTGACATCATAATCTTTCCACATTGCATAGATACTCCAGCAATTACTAATAATTGAATCCATATTCTAAAGAACGTATCCCCATCACGTTCTTTTAGTAACAATTGCATTTTAGAATTTGCAAATATATTTGTAAACACTTTAATCCATTGCATAAACAATACTCCTTTCCTACTTTTTTATAGAATTTTCTTCTTTCTCTTTTAAGTATTCATCTAAAGCTTGTACTCTAAATAATACTCTACCACCAACTCTAGCACATGGTATTTGTTTTCTTCTTACTAGCTGATTTACAAGCCAATATGATATTCCTAAATACTCTGCTGTTTCCTTCATCGTTAGTGTTGTTCTTTCTACTTTTGGTAGTTCGTTCATAAAATCACCTCCAAATTTAGATTTTTTTCAAAACTCATTAACTTTTTACCCATTTTTTTCGCCTATATAGTTAGAAAATAAAATTTTTTTCTAAAAAGTCGGTACATTTTCGGTACATATTTCGCCTATATGGTTGAAAGATGTTAATTCAAGTTTTGCTATGCAGTTTGTAACTAGCTAATTACTAATTGTTATTTTAGTTGTTTGACTAAGAATTAAAAACACGACAATTTACAATTTCTAAAAATTGTATTCTTGTCGAGTAGATCTAAAAGGAGGGATTTTTATGTATCATCTATTTAATGTTTTATTTGATGATAGTACAAAAGAAGAAAAATTATTTTTTTATAAATTAATACAAGACCAACATACTAAAGAATATGCCTCAGTTTTAGTAACTGATTATCCATCTAAAGCTATTGGTAGTTTTCTATTTGATTTTGTAAGCCAAGATTTTTCATGTAGAAAAACTTTTTGTGAATTTGTTAGTAATTATTGTTTTGAAGCATTATTATATGCTTATTATCCTTATCGATTACGTAATCCTGATTATTCATTTGTAATTAATGAAGAAGATTATAATGATTTGTTAAATATGTTCTTTAATGCATATAGTAAAGATTTTTGTTATTATAAACAAGAATTATATGATTTAATTAATACTAAGGATCGTTTAGATTTCTTTAGCTATATTGATAAAACTGAACCTGTAAAAATGAAGCCTTATGAATATGAAAAATATAATAATGTTAATATAAAAGAACATTTAAAAAATATTAGTATGAATTTTGATTATAAAGATTGGTTAAATTGTAATTATAAGAATATTGAATTTGCATACGAAACGGATAGTTTTTTCTCTATACTCTATTTATTTATGTGGAAATTAACAAAATTGAATAATGTTGTTTATGTTTGTAAAAATTGTGGTAAGTATTTTATTCCAGATTTTCAATACAATTCAAAATATTGTAACAACATATATTCTGATAATAAAACTTGTAGAGAAATTGCAGCTCAAATACAGTACAAGAAAAAATTAGAGGCAAAACCTATACTAAAAAAATGTAGAACATTTTATCAAACACTACAAAAAAATGCTTCTTTATATGGTGGAAAGCATATTGAAAGATATGAAAATTTCAAGAAAGAATCTAAGGTAATGAAAAAAGCTTTAGCAGATGGGAATATTACTGTTGAAGATTTTAGTAATTGGATAGATAGCAAAAAAATAAGGAAGTAATTTCCTTATTTTTTATTATTATTTATATATTTTTGACTATTAATTGTACAAAGCTCGTCATTTATCTTAATAATTAATAGAATAAACAATTTTAGAAAAATCATATAATTGTATTTATGTTCTTTTTCTGCATCATCACTGCTAGGTTGTGTTCCATGTATATACTTATTTCTTAAATCCATTCCATTATTAAATTCAGATTTATTAAGATAATAATTATAATAATCAATCTCCGGTTTAGATAGCAAACTATCTAAACAAATCAATATTTCATTAGTAATCAATTTATCTATTTCTTTCCTCATTACATCTGAATATTTCCAATAATTAATTACTTCGTTGTCATGTAAATCCTTAAAAATTTTTATTGTTTCTGCTTTATTAATTATTAAATATCCTTGTTCATCTTCTTTAATATATTTTCCGTTTAATAAGAATTCAATCTCTCTTTCTGCATAATTCTTATAATCTTCTCTTTTTATTTTTTCATTATTTATTAAATCATAAAAAGATTTATATGTTTTATTAATTCTTTTTATATAATGTAGCATACATTGATCAGAAAAAAAACAATGTTCTACTCTTTTAAATTCATCAGAATTTTCATATATATATTTATGATTAACTAAACTTTTTATATCCTTAAATGGAATAGGATTTGAAGATATTTCAATAAGTTCATGGTCTATTTTACCATCTTCTACTATTAATTGATATTCTTTCAATATATGGTCCATTTCTGATAAGACTGTTCTACATTTTTCCAATGTAGTAGATTCTTTAGATGGCATTGAAATTCTAAAATCTTTAATATTAAATTCGTCTTTCAAGTATTCCTTGAAAAACCACTCAATTATTTCCTCTAATCTTATATCTATCTCTTTTAATCTCTCATAATACCCCATCATTTGTAAATCAGAAAGTAACGCCATTCTATCAAAAGCTACTCCCTTTTTATATGCTTTCTTAGAATTAATAAAAATGTGTCTTTCAAAAATACCCAAATCTCTTTTTTTACTAGTCAACGAAATTCTCATTTGCATATCTGTATAAAAGAATAAATATATAAAATTATTTAATAATGTAGGATAATCTGTATTTTCTTTTATCCAATTAAGGTCATACGAACATTTTATATCTTTTCCATCACATTCAAATTTTACAACATCTTCTTGTTTTTTATGGCAAAATTGAACTAGAGTTTCTGTCTTCATTCCTTGATTATCCTTAAAAAATTCATCTGTCTGTTTTTTTATTGTTCTTTTTGTTAATAATCTAGTTTTATCACTTATTATCAACCCATCTTTATTACTTTGTATATTTTCAATAACTCTTAAATAATTTAGATTTGCATCTTCACTATTTATATATTTAACAATAAGATCTTCTTCATCCTCTTTTGATAATTCTTTTGGCAAATAAATTTCTCTTCCTCGTTCATCAATCTCATATTTATCTAATAAAATTGTTGAATTTTCTGGATTTTCAAGAAACTTTTTTTTAATTGTTTCACCATATTTATTTACAATCTTTTTGTTTTTTAGAATGATATTAAGTAAAAAATTATTTTCCAATAGTTCTTCAATTTGTTCATCTTCTATTCTAACAAATACATTATATTTTTCTATCAATTCAAAGAAATCTTCCTGGTAAAAGTTCTCTTTATCAATATTATTAAATAAATCAATAAAATTAGTATTATTAATATTAGCACAAAATTTTCCAATTGTAGCTTTCAACTGTGGAAGTTTATCTTGAATTTGTTTCTTTTCTTTTTCTGACCATTTTACTAAAAAACACTCATTTTCAATAAATTTTGCCATATTATAAAATTCTATTATTTCGTTTATATCATAATCTTCTTTTTTATCATCATAATTATTTAAAACTTCATACAACTTTTCCAAATTATAGCTACAACTCCAATCTGATGTAGAATAAAATTTAACTCTCTCCAACGAATCCTCCTTTAAAAATATATATTTTTTTATGATTATATCAAATTTTGATACTATTTTCTACATAATAAAAACAAAATCACTACTAAAGAAACTTTTGTAAAAAATATAAAAAATTTATTTACAGAAATGCATAAATAGATAAAAAATATGCAAGAATTCGAAAATGATATAATAAAATATTATAATTACAGAAGAATTCGGATCAAACTAAAAAGACTGTCACTTTATTTAATACAGAAATCATTCCAGATTTGTAGTATAATATATATTGTTCAACTTTTAGGTTTCACTTTACTTAATATGCTATCTTTTATGATATTAGACATTTCATCCATATATTGATCTATAAATTTTATATATTCTTTATCACTAATATTTAAACATTTACTAATTATTCCTATATACATCTCATCTCTTATTTCATTTTCTTCTATAGTTTTTGAAATATCATAGTGAAACATACAGTTTCTAAATTCTCTATTAATCAAAAACTCATATTTATTGATTATTTTAGTTAATATATTTTTATTTATTTTTTCCAATATTTTTAGACTATTTTGGTATGTATTATCAAATATAATATAACCTAATCTATATTTTAGTTCTTTATTTACATTCATAGTAGCTATTATATAAATATAAAAATTTATTAATGACAATGAATTTAATAATATTAATCCATCATTAGTATTTATTCCTCTTTTAAAAAGTTTACAATTTCTTTTAAACACATTATAATCTTTATCTTCAATATTTATATTTCTAGATTCTCCTTTATAGTTTTTAGATAATCCCATAACACTCATTAAATCATTTAATGTTGCTCCAATTTCTCTCGAAACATTAATAATTTTTGTTTTGCTTATCTTACCATTTTCATAAATAATTTTTTTATATATTGTCTCAGATAAAAATGTATTACCAATTATCTCTCCATTAACTTTATATACTCCATAATTAGTGATAAAACCACTTAAGATTGTCTTAAATCCATCTTTTACATATCCTCTGAATTCTTTCATTTTTTCAGCATTTAACTCTTCCATTTTTTGTTGCATTTTATCATATTCTATTTCCATAGGTTTTAATCTTGCTCTGCAATTTTCTAATACTTTTTTATATTTAAATTTTATACTTCCATCAAAATAATTAGAAGCTTCTATACTTATAAGTATAAAATATTGAAACCATCCCATAATAAGAACAGAATTATCTTTTTCGTTCATTAAGTCTTTAAAAATTTTATATAAATTTTCTATATCATTTTTTATTAAATTATAATTATATATTTCTATTTTCCCCATCTCTACTCCAATATTCTAGCTTTGCTATTGCTAATGCAAATTTGTATCCTAAATTAAATTTAATATTAATATTATTATCAAATATATCAATTACGTTTTTTAAATATAAATCTTGATATTCATTTACAATTTTTATTTCTTCTTCGGTAATTTCACTTGTTTTACCATAATGAATATTATCTCTCACTTTTCTATTTATTTTAAAAAAATTATTATCAATTGTTTTATTATTAATAGATAAAAGTTTATTAATTATTTCATAATCACAATTATTTCTATCATTTCCTATTATTTCTATAACTATTGCCTTAATTTTCATAAAAAACTTTTCAAAGTCAAAATTCAATTCTCCAACTTCAACTTTCATCTTTTCCTTAAATATTCTTTCGAACCAAATGATACTTTTTATCAATCCATATCTTTGGATAATATATATTTTTTCATCATTTGTTATCTGATTTTTAAAAAATTTATATGAAGAATAACTGTAACTTTTAAAATTGTATTTTTCCATTTCTTTTATATATTGATCTCTTAATTCGTCAATTATATTAGAAATGCTTTCATAATAATCTCCTAAAAATCTTTTTGTCCATGTTAATGGAGTATTTACAATAGCATTTAAATTATCAAATTTTTCTTCATTTTTTATCTGAAATTCCCACATTCTAAAGTTTGTATCAAACAATTCTAAGCTATTATCGCATAATACAGTCATATCGAAAACATAATTATTAAAATCTACTCCCATATCCAGAATTTTCGATTTTATATTCTCAGTATTTTCCATAGGTAACAATTTAATATTGTTAATTCTCATCTCATTTAATTCACTTCTTGTCATAGTTATATCAGGACTCATTTCACCAAAATTTGCAACTATTATTTCATTTGCATATATTGATGAGAAAAAAAGTATAAAATTACTAATATATGATTTTAGCCATACATTATCTACTTTTTTAATAAATCTTAAAATATATGCTAACCAAAATGAATCATTTAATAGTTCTTTTTGCTCTAGTGTTAATTTTACTTTCATATCATTACTCCTACATTTTTTACTATTTTATCATATTTTCATATTCACATCTAGTTATATAGTAATAAATTACCACTACATGACCTCATTTTCTTATATTTTTTTATTGTCGGGTTTTGTTTTCTTTTTTCAAGATGATACAATAAAATCATAGTAATACACTCTATTACTAAATAAAATGAAAGGAGGCAAAAAATTGACTGGTAGTATTGAAAAACGTGGCAAAGACAGTTATAGGTTAGTAGTATTTAAAGGCTATGATTTAGACGGAAAATCCATAAGACATCAAAAAACAATTCATTGTAAGAACAAATCTGAAGCAAGAACTGAACTAGCAAAATATATAGCAGAAGTTGAAAATGGATTTATTGTTGAAGGAAATGTTCCAACATTTAAAGAATTCGTGGAAATATGGAAACGTGATTATGGACAAAAAGAACTTGCTCCATCTACTTATTACAGATATTTAGGAATATTAGAATCTAGAATTCTTCCCTACTTTGGACATTTTAAACTAAACAAAATAAGGCCAATAGACATTATGCAATTTTATAATTTACTTGAAGATGATACACAAATAGTTAGAAAGAAAAACAACAATGGAAAGAAAACTAGAAAGCCTTTATCGAAGAAAACTATTTTAGAACATCATAGACTTTTACACGCAATGCTAACGAAAGCTGTGTATTGGCAAATGATTGTAACTAATCCTGCAGATCGAGTACAACCACCTAAAGCACCTAAACCAAAACGTGAATGTTATGATGAAGTACAAACAAGAATTTTAATTGACAACCTTGAAAAATTAACTGGAAATGATGTCAAATACAAAGTTGCAGTTTTACTAGACATATTTATAGGTGCAAGACTTGGAGAATTAGCTGGACTTGAATGGGCAGATATAGATTTAAAAAACGGAATTATAAGCATAAACAAATCAAGTCAATATTTATCTGATAAAGGAATATTTACAAAAAGTCCTAAAACAGAAAGTTCAATTCGTGAAGTCGCTATTCCTGATTTTATTGTTGCTTTACTGAAGGAATATAAAATATGGTATGAAGAACAAAAATCAATTGTAGGCGATTTCTGGCATGATTCTGATAGGTTATTTGTACAAGTAGATGGCAAACCTATTACACCATCAACAATAAGTAAATGGTTTGAAAAGTTTATTCAGCAAATTGGCTTACCTGTTATTACATTTCATGGCTTACGCCATACAAACGCAACATTGCTTATTGCACAACAGGTAGATGTAGCAACTGTATCAGCAAGACTAGGTCATGCACAGATTACTACAACCTATAATTTCTATGTACATCCTTTAAAATCGCACGATAAACACGCAGGAAATGTACTAGAAAATTTATTAGTTACAAACGCACATTAACAATTCAATATTACTAAACATTTTTTGTACCTCATATTTATCAGCTATGAATTTTATTGAAATTTATAGTGTTACAAAGGTTTAGTTTGAGGAGTTCATCCCCAATTTCTCCCCAAATTGACATAAGAAGGCTATTTTTAGTGATTATAGCAACCATTCAAGCAAAATAAAAAAATCACTAAAACCGTTATGGTTCTAGTGACTACTGTTTGGTTGCGGGGGTAAGACTCGAACTTACGACCTTCGGGTTATGAGCCCGACGAGCTGCCAACTGCTCCACCCCGCGATGTATTTAGTTTTCTTAACCTTTATTAGTATACTTCTTTTTTTTAGTATTGTCAATACATATCCGTAAAAATTCTTGATTTTGTAGCATGAGCTCAGCTTTTTGCTTCACTCACACTACAATTTTATGCTATTTTACCATTATATATTCCTTTATGTTTTCGTATTTTGCTTCACCTATTCCTTTTACTTCTTGTAATTCGTCTATTGATGTGAATTTGCCGTTTTGTTCTCTGTATTCTATTATTTTCTTGGCTATTGATGGACCTATTCCAGGTAATTGTTCAAAGTCTTCTTGTTTCGCTTCATTTATATTCACTTTTTGCTTTTTCCCTCTTTCAACTTTATCTTCTACAATTACATTGTTCCCGCTTCCCGCCGTTATATACACTTTTTCGCCGCTTATTTCTTTTTCGTTTTTGTTGGGTATATATACTTTTTGCCCATCTGATAGCACAAATGCTAAATTGACTTCGTCTAAGTCTGCATTTTCTGTAACTCCTCCTGCTGCTTCTATTGCGTCTGCAATTCTTGCTTCATCCGGCAGTTCTTTTATTCCCGGTTCTTTTACTTCTCCTGTTATATGCACTATTATTGTGTCTCCTTTGTATTCTTCTGTATCTGTCTTTACAAAATCATTCATATCAAATTCTTCATATTGGTTATTTTTTATAATGAAATATGTTGCTATTCCAACAATTACAGCTAGTATAACAATTCCTATAATTATTTTTTGTTTTTTATTTAAATTTTCTATCATAATATCCCTTCTAAAACTTGAATTTTTTGCAGTTTTAATATATATTTATATTTGACATTTAATATAATAAATTTATAGGAGAAATTTCATGAAAAAACTCAAGTTTACGCTTTTTATTTTTATATTTTTAATACTGTTAATCATTTTTGCACCTCCTTGTTTTGCTGATAGTGATTTAAAGACTTATTGTCCATCAGCTATTTTGATGGAAACTAGTACTGGTAAAATTCTTTATGAAAAAAATGCTAATAATGTAAGCTTTCCTGCAAGTACTACTAAAATTATGACTGCTATCTTAACTGTTGAGAATTGCAAACTTGACGATGTTGCAACTGTTAGTCACAATGCTGTTTATTCAATTCCTTATGATTACACTCATGCTAGTTTAAAAGAAGGCGAGGAACTTACTATTGAGCAACTTTTATATGCTCTTATGATTCCTTCTGCAAATGATGCTGCAATTGTTTTAGCTGAGCATATTTCTGGTAGTGTTGAAGAATTTGCTAAATTGATGAATAAAAAGGCTGAAGAACTTGGTTGCAAAAATACTCATTTTGTTAATCCTAATGGTATTCATAACAAAAATCATACTTCTACAGCTTATGATTTGGCTTTAATGGGACAATATGCAATGAAAAATGAGACTATTAGAAAGATTGTTAGTACTAAGCAATTTACTTTGCCTACTACTAATAAATACAATAAGACAGACCGAATTTTTAATAATACTAATGATTTATTAAGTACATATAGTAGATACTATTATGAAGGAACTACTGGTGTAAAAACTGGATATACAGGTGACGCCGGTAACTGTATTGTTGCCTCTGCAAAGAAAAATGGTTTTGAGGTTTTATTGGTTGTTCTTGGCGGAAAATCTACTAGTAACGGTTTAAGCGAAAGATATTTAGATTGTAAAACTTTATTTGACTATGCTTTTGATAATTATTCGTTTAAAACTTTAAATGAAAAAAATAGTGTTTTACAACAGGTTACAGTTTATGGAGCCACAAAAGAAACTCAAAATCTGAACGTACTTGTAAAAGATGATATAAAGATTTTCGCTGATAAAAAGCTTGATATTTCTACTCTAACTCCTGAAATTAACATAGATAAAAAACTTAAAGCTCCTATTGCTACTAATGGTGTAGTTGGAAAAATAACTTATTCTTATGACGGTGAAGAATATTCTTCTGATTTAATTGCAGAGACTCAAGTTATTGCTTCAGGCTTTTTACCAATATTACTCAGAGTTATGCTAATTATTATTGTTTTATATTTATTATTCTTACTTCTAAAACCATCTAAGAAGAAAAAGAAAAAAACATATAAAAAGAAATCTAAAGGTGGAAATTATAAATTTACACAATTTAGTAATTTAAAGTAAAAGGACACTAAATTAAATTTAGTGCCCCTTTTTTATTTATCTTTTCCTAAAATAATTGTAATATTAACATCTGTACCTTCTCCAACAGATACTGTTTGAGTTTGTACTAATAATTTTAATTCTTCAATTGCTGCATTTTCAACGTCTCCCCTATTTATAATAACGCTATTATCAACATTTGAAGTTTCTTCTGTTGTAATATCAGTATATCCTGCTTTTTTTAGTCTATTTTCTATTCTTTCTAATTTAACACTGCTTCCACTACCATTTAAAATTTCTATTTTTATTTTTTCTTTATCAATTCCAGTAGTATCAACACTGCTTGTGTCTATTTCTTCATCTTGTAATTCTGGATTTAAAAACATCTTATCTATTAATTTTGCTGTTTTGCTTTCATTTGCTGTGTACATCCACCATCCATTGCATTTTTCAGATTGACCTGGCAAATGCTCTGTTCTTAAATTGTCTGAATTGAATTCTGCTATATATGGAACATAGTCTTTAATAACATCAAAGCTAATATTAGTTTCAACATATTTTTTTGCTATATCAATAAATTCGTTTATTTTAAATATGTTTTCTATTTTTAATGTTTGTTTTGCTAAAGCTTTAAGGAAGTTTCTTTGAGTTTTCATTCTTCCTATGTCTTCGATTCCATATTCTGCTGGATATGTAGAACCATCACTATTATGTCTAAATCTAACTACTTGTTCTGCTTTGTCTCCATCTAATTTTTGAACTCCTGCTTTTAAGTTTATATATAGTCCTTGTTTTTTGTCTGTGTATTTCATGTCTATTGGAACATCAAATGTTACTCCACCTATTGCCTCAACTAATGCTTTAAATGCTTCTGTATCAACTTTTATATAATATTTTATATCTAACCCTGTTAATTCATTTATTTCTTTTAAAACATTTTCTGGACCTGTTTGATATACAGCATTTATCTTGTCCCAAGGTGTTGCTGTATTTTTGTTATTTCCTATAAATGTATCTCTTGGTATTGATAATATAGATGCTTGTTGTTTCTGAGGATCATATTCTGCTACCATTATTGTATCTGTCAAGTTTTGGCTTTGACCCAATAATACAGCATAAATTTTAGGTAATGTTTTAACTGTTTCTTGATCATGACCAACTGCAGTAGCTAATAGTCCTTTTAATCCTCCACCATTTTTATGTACTTTATATGCAAATATTCCTCCTATTACTAATAAAAGCAATACTAATACTAATAATATCTTCTTTCCTATTCCTTTTTTCTTCTTCTTCGTTTGTTTCAATTTATTCACCTTTTTCTAAAATATTTTACAATCTTAATAATAACAAAAATCTTGCCAAATAGCAAGATTTTTAGTCAAATTTTAAAATATAATTTTTAATAACAAATTGTTGTTATACATTGTGCTTCCTATGTATGATTTTTGTAGTCCTTCGATAATTCCTGTTTCACTCATCATTGGACTCGCAAATGAAATTATTGCTAAAGCTACATAAATTATTACTAGAGATTGTAATATTCCAAATATAATTCCACCTAATTTGTCACACTGTTTAATTACAGGTAATTTCGTTAATAAATTAGCTAATCCTTTAACTAATAGTAATATTATTTTACTAACTATAAATAGTGCAATTGCTACAGCAATGTTTATAATCATAATTGCTACTTCTCTTGCTGTTGAATCTACTATTGCTGTTTTAGCTTCGTTTCCAGCTTTTTCTACTGCATTATTTATATAATCTGTAATAACTTCTGGCATATTTTCTTTTTGTGTCTCATCATTTGTTTTTTCTTCGTCTTTTAAAATACTTTGTCTAATTGCTTGTTCCAAGTTTTCATCCCAATCTGTTTTATCAATTATGAAGTTGGAAACTGGTTTAAATAATATAAAAGCAATTATTAATGCTAGTACAAATGATACTATTTTTAAAAGTGATCCTGTTAATCCTTTATGATATCCTACTAAAACACATAACGCAATTATTGCAATTATTACTAAATCAATTATTATACTCATTATAACCTCCTATAAATTAACTATCTCAATTTTATCGCTGTAAATAATTCCAGCCACTCCATCTCCTAGTATAATTTTTTCTATTACTTGTGAAGATGAATATCTTTTTATAAGCCAAGCATTTGTTTCAACAAAGTATACCTCATTTCCTAGGTTAACTGCTATTACATTGTTGTTTGATACAACTGATTTTGCTACTTCCTCGATAGTATATACATTTTCTTTTCCATTTGAGGTATTTTGCATCTCTATAATAGTGTCTGCACTAAATAAACTGGTCGATTTTTCATATGTTCTAAATACATAATTATTAAGTTCTATGTCTGCAAATGTGATTTTAGGATTATCTTCATTTAATTTTGTAAGCTCCACATCCACACCCGTTTCAAATTTATGAATACTATCATCATACATACATATTAGTCTACTTTTATCTTGATATTTAATTCTTAAAATTAGACTGCCTTGTACTGCATTATACTCATATTTTGGTTCTGTATTTTTTTCTTTTACGTCCTTTATTGATATTATTTTTATATTCGATTGTATTGTTGTTCCTGAATTATTTACTTCTGCATAAGCAAATTCTGCATTGTCCGGTGATACGCAAGCATCTACTGCAATTGTTTTTGACAAATATGTTTTAAATAACTCATTTCCTTTTTCGTCATATGTAATAATCACAGATTTATATGTAGTTCCTGTTACTATTGCACTTACATATCCATTTTTGTTAACTGTAACTTTATCTAGATTTCCATCTACACTTTTTTCCCATATAACATGGTCTTCTGATATCAAATATAATCTTTGTCCATTGTTTTCACCTATTGCTAAATATTTTCCTTCTATGTCATAAATAGGATTATTTATTTCAATTTTTACATCTTTTTCTTTTTTTCCTGAAGCACTATATTCATTTAAAGTATTTTCAGCTAATATGCAAATATATTTTCCATATGTAAATATATTGGTATTTGATTTATAATCTATGTCAATTGTTGGAACATTTTCTTCTGTTACATCCTTACGAAAAATGTATTTATCCATAAAATTTCTAAAGTTTTTGTTTGAATTATATATAACCATTATGGTAGCTATAATTATAGCTAATACGAACACTGCAATTATTATATATATTTTTTTCTTATTTAACTTTCTATCTTTTCTAAATTTTATTACTTTGTCCATAGTTTTATTCCTTTTTATTTTTATATGTTAAATATATACTAATTTGCATTAAATTACAAGTGGTTTATTTAATGTTTCAATCTCAAAATCTTGAATATTTGCACAAGACCTAATACTCCAAATATTGGGTATAGCAGATTTACTAAGTTCGAAAAGCCTATTGGTACTACTAGAATGGAAGTTAGGCATATTATTATTGTTCCTACTTTATATCGTTTGTTTGGCAAACTTTTTAGAAATCCATATCCTGATGATATTGCAGTTGTGAATATTGCAATTAGAATTACTATTCCATAAATTATTGAATGGATATTCCCAAAATCTTTAGTTATTTGTATCATAGGAAGTTCTAAATTTTGAGCATAGTTAATTCCTTTTAATAACAAAAAGAAAAGTATTATTCCAATTACTGATAAAATAATTGCACACCATATGCTTACTTTTTTTATCTTATTTTTTTCATTCATATAATTGCCCAGCTCTATTAGAATTGGAACTAGTAAGATACTGTTATAGCTTGCATATAATATGCTACTAAATAACCAGCCCCACTGGTAATTTACAATAATATTATTTTCAAAATATGTATTTGTAAAACCTAAATTTTTTATTCCTAGATAAAATATAAAAGCACATAAGAGCGGTATAAGTATGGTATTTATATACACTATTCCTTTTGTGTCGTTTAAAAATGTGATATAGCATAATATTGCCATTATTACTGCAGGTATGTATATTAAAATTCCAAATTCTTGGTTGAAATATGCTGAAAATCCAGCTACCATAATATAAAATGATACTAATAAAAATCCTTGTATCATTATTTGCATAATCTTATTTATTTTTTTATTTGAACTTATATTTTCTAAAAATTCTGAATATGTATGTATTTTTTTATTTTTTACTATTTGAAAAACTTTGTAAATAATAATTCCTGTTAATGCACAAGAAATTATTAAACCTAAAATTCCCATTGTTCCATATCTATTAAAAAATAAATAAATTTCCTGTCCTGAAGCAAACCCTGCTCCTATCATTGTACCTATTATTACAAAAATGGTTTTCAAAATATCTCTCATAAAAAAGCTCCCTCATAAAATATATGAGGAAGCTCCTAAAATTATTTCTTTCTTCTTCTAACTTGCCATATTACAATTCCTAAAATAACTATAAATATAGGAATACCTATAATAACCACTAGTATAGTCCTTAATTGGCTAGTTGTAACATCATATGTTGTAACTGTTTCACCAGATTTACGAATTGTAATATTATCTTCTCTTTCAGTCAAATATGATACTGCATTTAATAATACGTCTTTATTATTGCAAAATTCTATTGCATATCTATAATATGTTCCCATTGGTATTTGTGCATTTGTAGCAAAAGCTGTATTGGCAAATACTATCAATTTTGATGTTTTATCATCATTTATTTTTTTGGTAAGCATTGCTGCAACTGTAGCTCCTGAAGCATCTTCATCGCTTGGAATTCTGTTAGAACTGCTTGCAGTTAAATCTGTTCTATAAAATGCCTTATCACTTGCAGTTGCTAAAGTTTCCATAGTAACATTTTTCTTTTCTAATTCTTCAGATGATGCAAAAGTTAATTTACCAGATGTCATCATGCACACATTTAATTCCATATTAACATTTTTTACAAGTTCAGAATTAGTATTTATTGATTCTATTATGTATACAGGTGCTCCTGATACCATCTTGTTGCTATCACCTTCTATAATAAATCCGTTTGAGTTTTTTATTCCATATTCATCTAATACTTTTTGGAAGTTTGGAGTTTTTATATTACCTAAATTTGAATCTAATAATAATAAAATTTCTCCACCATTTTTTATATATTTTAGTATTTCGTCTCTTTCTTTTTGGTCAATGTCCTCTTTTAGTGCTGTAATAACTAACAATTTGCAATCCTCTGGTACACTTCCTTTAGTTAATAAATTTATAAACTCAACTTTGTTTGCCTCAGCAGTTAATGAACTTTCCAAATATTCAAAATATCCATCATTATATAAATTATGTCCTGTTAAAAAGCAGATTTTAGGTTTTACATTTGTAGTAACATCTAAAATTGCATTTGTTATTGCTTCTTCTGTTACATCTATTTGTTCATATGTGGTATAGTCATATGTATATAAATCACTTTCTTGTAATAATTTAGATTTTGTTTTGCTTTCAATCATAATGAATGATGATGCGTCAGAAACTCCAAATTCAGTTTTCCAACTTGTTTTGTCTGTTAAATTATCTAGTTTTTCAACCTTGATATTCTTATTTAGATTTGCATATTTATATGCAAAATCATTTACATAGTCATACATGTTATATATTGAAATTGTAATTTCTTGATCTAGGTTTCCTAACTTATCTTTTGTTGCTTGTGATATAGAGTAAATCTTGTCTTTTGTAAAGTCTAAGTCTGTAATATTAGCTTTCTTTATTCCGTAGCTTATAGCCCAAAATGCACATATTATAATTGCAAATAGCAAAATTGTAAGTGCAATACTTTGTAGCCATTTCTTTTTTATAATTTCTATAAATTTCTTTCCCATGTTTTAAGCTCCTTTCTATTTTACTGATTTTTTTCTTTGCATAATAATAATTGTAAATAATACAAACATTATTGCAATTCCCAATAAATTAAATACTTCTGTTATTGATATAAGTCCAGCTGGGAATTTTTGATAATTGCTCATTAAATCAATAATAGAAAAGCTATCATTTACGCTTGGTAAGAACCATGAGCCTACAAAAAATATTATTGTAATAACTGCTGCAATAATTTGATTTTCTGTTAAACTAGAAATAAACATTCCTATTGCAATTGCTGCCATTGCTACTAATAAAAATCCTAGCATCATTACAAGTGTTGGTACAAGGTTTGGTGCCTTAAAAAAGCATAAAATTCCATAATATATAAGTGAAAATATTAAAGTTATTATAATTACACTAATTGCTGCAAAATATTTTCCAAGTACTATTTCTGTAATACTTCTAGGTGATGTTAGTAATAATTGTTCTGTTCCATTTTTTCTTTCTTCCGCAAACATTCTCATTGTAAGAATTGGAACGATAATGAGTAAACCATATCTTGCTGTAGCAAAATATAAATTTCCCATATCATATCCACCTACACTAACTGTTGTTAGGTAAAAGAACAAGCTAAATAATAATAAAAATAAACCTATTGTTATATATCCTGTTGGAGATAAAAAATAACTTTTTAATTCTTTTTTATAAACTGCAAACATTATTCTTTTCCTCCTTTTTTATTTTTTTCTTTCTTCTTTTGCTCTTTTTTCTCAAGCTTTTTTTGTTTCTTTTCTTCTTTTATTTCTTCAGGCTCTTGCTTTGCTGAATCAATTAATTTTATAAACGCATCTTCAAGTGTTGATTCATCTTTCTTAAGTTCAAAAATTGTAATTTCTTCTTTTGGTAAAACTTCAAATAATTTCTTTCTTAAATCAACATTTTCTGCTGAAGTAACAGAGTATTGCTTTGTGCCATCCTCATTATCTTTTATCATTTTTATTTCTTCTATTTCTGATATTTTTTCTTTTAGTTTTAGCATATTGTTTTTAGTGTCTTCAACAGTAACTAATATTGTATTTTTTTCTTTTGTCTTATTTTCTAAGTTTTCAGGAGTATCTATTGCCACAATTTTTCCATGGTTTATGATAATTACTCTTTCACAAATTTGGCTTACTTCTGATAAAATATGGCTACTTAAAATTACTGTATGTTTTTTTCCAAGCTCTTTTATTAAATTTCTAATTTCAGTAATTTGTTTTGGATCAAGTCCCACTGTAGGTTCATCTAAAATAATAACTTCAGGATTTCCTACTAATGCTCCTGCCATACTTACTCTTTGTTTATAACCTCTTGACAAATTTCTAATCAACTTGTTTTGAACATCTTTTAATCCTGTTTCCTCTATAGCCTTTTCAACTTCTTGCTTTCTTTCTTTTGATCTTACGCCTCTTAATTCTGCCATGTAATTTACAAATTCTTTAGCAGTTAGTTCTGTGTATAGTGGAACTCCTTCTGGCATATAACCAATTTGTTTTTTGGCTTTTTTAGATTTTCTTACAATGTCAAATCCATTGATAATAATTTGACCATCTGTAGGTTCAATAAATCCTGTTATCATATTCATTGTTGTAGTTTTTCCAGCTCCGTTAGGTCCTAAAAATCCAACGACTTCGCCATCTTTAATTTCAAAACTGATATTATCAACGGCTTTGATATTAGGATATTTTTTTGTGACATTTTTAACCTCTATCACTTTAGATTCCTCCTTTTTCTTGTTTCCGTATGCTTTTATACTTTGCTTATCTTATCATTATCTTATTTTCATATCAATATTTTTATAAATATTTCACATAGAATTTACATTTTTGAATATAAATCAAATCAAAGAGGTGCAATTTTATGGAATTTATTTATCCATTTTTTATATCATTTGCAATAGTGTTTATAAGTGAACTTGGAGATAAAACTCAGTTATTAGTTTTATCTTTTTCTGGAAAAGACAAAACTTTTAAAATATTATTAGGTGTTGCTATTGGTTCTTTTTTTAGTCATGGTTTAGCAATTTTATTTGGAAGTGGTTTAGCTCTTTTAAAAAATGAGTTTTTGCATCATTTAATTGAAATAATTACATATTCTTCTTTTGTGTTAATGGGAATTTTAACTCTCCTTCCTAAAAAAGAAAAATTAACAATGCAAGACTCTTCTAAAGAGGGTTTATTATCTAAGATCTCAAGTTTAAGAATAAATTATTGTATATTAATTGCGTTGTGTATAATGATTGGAGAACTTGGAGATAAAACTTTTTTAGCCTCAATTGGTCTTGGAGTACAATATTCAAATTATAAATTTTCGCTTATTTTAGGTGCAATTTCTGCAATGGTAGTATGTGATTTTATTGCAATTATTTTTGGTAAATTTTTAAATAAACATATTTCTGAAAATGCAATGCAAAAACTTTCCGGCGTTTTATTTTTAATTTTCGGATTTATTGGTTTTATTTCAATGTGAAATTGATTTTTTTGTTTTCTCGTGTTATAATTATATGGTCAAAATAAATAGAAAGAGGAATATAATTATGACAAGTAAACAAAGAGCTTATTTAAGAAGTCTAGCAAATTCAATTGACCCTATTTTTCAAATTGGAAAAGCAGGTTTGTCTGAAAATTTATTAAAACAATTAGATGACGCAATAGAAGCTAGAGAATTGATAAAAATAAATGTATTAGAGTCTTCTGGTGAAGACGTAAAGGCTTTAGGAAATGAAATTGCAGATAGTATAAATGCTATTTGTGTTCAAACTATGGGAAATAAAATAACTTTATATAGAGCTAGAAAGAAAAATCCAATTATATTATTAGATTAAATACTATAATTTTTTATAGTATTTTTACAATTTTTATTGACACATGCTTCAAATCGTGTTATTATAATATTTGTTACAGAAACTATCTTAATCGGGTCAGTAGCTCAGTTGGATAGAGCACAGGCCTTCTAAGCCTGGGGTCGGGGGTTCGAATCCCTTCTGGCTCACCATAAAAACACACAAAATATCAATGTTTTGTGTGTTTTTTGTTGCAAAAATAATGCAATAAATCTTTTAAAATTAATGTTTTAAGAGTGTTACTTAAAATAAAATTTGCATTTCTTATGTAAACGTGGTATAATAAGAGTTGCAAAACTTTTTTAATACAGGAGGATTTTATACATGTTGACGAGAATTGATAAAAAAATCGGGTGCACACGGTGCATACGTTCGCACTGTGTAAACAAAGGGCATCAGAATGCCAAACAGGATTATTCCTGCTATCAGGCATCTGGGTGTGCAAGTTGCAACTTGCACAGTGTTTGTGCCAGTCCTACAAAAGATAGTGAAATTTTTGAACTTTCCTCGCGTGTGAGCAATAGTTGGGATATTCCCTGCTGCTATGTCAAGCCCACATGTGAAAATTGTTTCAAATCTTCGCACTGTCAGAATGCTGGTACAAAAAGTTTCGAATTAAATCTCGAAGAACCGGCGAATCCCACTTGCTTTAGCAAGTATCACTCTATTAAGTGATTCGGGGAACAACATGTAATCGCAGTCAGAAATTTCTGACTGTGATTTTTTTGTGTTTTATTAATCTACTCAGTTCTAAATTTTGAATCTTGTGCATATAATGTAAATATTACATATATAAGGAGGATTATTTTATGAGTGTGCAACTTGAGAAAAAGTCCAAGCAACAAAGCAATAAAACATCTGCAAGTATGGAAATTACTTGTGCTTTGTATCAAACTGAAGCCTGCCCTTTTCCCACAACTTGTGATGGCAAAAATCGGCAGTGCAATGCTTGGAAAGACCATAGCAGCAAATAAACCTCAAAAAAGCTCTCGAAATGAGAGCTTTTTATTCTATGCATTTTTCCAAAATGCTTCATATCCTCTGTGTGCTTCATATAAATCTAATTTACTTGTAACTTCATAAGGTGAGTGCATTGAAAGTACTGGTACACCACAGTCAATAACATCTATTCCTTTATTTGCTAAGATATATGCTATTGTGCCTCCACCTCCAATGTCAACTTTTCCAAGTTCAGCAATTTGGTATCTAACATCATTTTCTTCAAATATTTTTCTAACTTCTGCGACAAATTCTGCATTTGCGTCAGATGCACCAGACTTTCCTCTAGCACCTGTATATTTATTTAGTCCAATTCCTCTTCCTAAATATGATGCATTGTTCTTTTCTGAAACACTTGCATAAATTGGATCTAGTCCAGCATCAACATCTGCTGATAACATTTTAGAATTACAGAAAACTTTTTCTAATAAATTAGGTCTATTTACTCCTAATTTATTTAAAATTTCTGATATAAATGTATCAAATACATGTGATTCCATACCTGTATTTCCCATACTTCCAATTTCTTCTTTGTCAGATATAATACAAACTGCTGTCTTAACAGGATTTTGTATTTTCATTAAAGCTGTTAAAGACGCATAAACACATATTTTGTCATCTTGACCATAACCTGCAACCATACTGTTATCAAATCCCATACTTCTACAAGGCATTGCTGGTACTAATTCAATTTCTGAACTTAATAAATCCTTTTCTGTTATTCCATATTTTTCATTTAAAATATTTAAAATATTTAATTTTACAGAATCAGCTATTTCGCTACCTATTGGCATACTTCCAATTAAAAGATTTAAATCTTCTCCATCAATTCCATCTGCCAATTTTTTCTTCATTTGGTCTTGTGCTAAATGTGGTAATAAATCTGTAATTGTAAATATTGGATCATTCATATCTTCTCCTATATTTACAGTTACCTTTTCACCATTTGTTTTAACTATAACACCATGTATTGCTAGTGGAATTGTAGTCCATTGATATTTTTTTATTCCGCCATAATAATGTGTTTTTAAATATGCAAACTCAGAATCTTCATATAAAGGATTTGGTTTTAAGTCTAGTCTTGGAGAATCTGCATGTGCACCAATTATATTTATTCCTTCTTCAATATTTCTTTCTCCTATAATCGCTAGGTACATGCTTTTTCCACGATTATTCCAGTAAACCTTATCTCCTGCTTTTAAAGTTTCGCAATCTTTTATGTCTTTAAATCCGTTTTGATGTGCTATTTCTGTTGAAGTACTTATAATTTCTCTTTCTGTTTTTGATTTATTCATATAGTCTATATATCCTTTTGCATAATCAAGAATTTCTTGTTTTTGCTCTGCTGTTTTAGAATTCCAGCCATTTTCCTTTTTATTAAACAACTTATTTTTTAATTCTTCTGCTTCTTTTTTATCCATTTCCAATCTCCTCTCTAGTTTTTTTGTTATTGTATCACAATATTTTGTATTTAGTATACACAATTTTTAAAAAAATATTTAATTTTTTACTAACATTCCTAAAACTAGAATTCCAATATTGTCATTATATATTTCATCAAATTGAGATATTGGTAATGGATTTTCGCCTATTCCCGCTTCTATTGTATAACCTGGTCTTTTGTAATTTTGTATAAACCAATCTTTATATCCTGCAAAACTCGAATTATATGGCACATCAGTCAAATCATATCCACTAACTCTTGCAAATATTCTGCCTATTTCATATCCTTGTGGTGAATTTATATTTTGAAAATTCCAATAAATTTCTTTTCCTTGTGTGTGATATGAAATTGTTAATTCAAAATTATTTTTTAAAGTAAAATTATATATTGCCAATGCTTCACTTTGAGTTAATGGTCCTTCTCCTACAAAGTTTTGAGGAGCAGGTTTGGTATAACCTTGCTCAAACTTTATTCTTCTTGCTTCTTGCCAACCTGCAGGAAATTGTAAATTTAAATCTACACCATTAGCATTTGCCTTCCAACCACTTGGAAATGTAATGTTTGGAAAACTTTCCGAAATTTTTAAATGCTTTTTGTATTCTTTGCTATTTGTGTCAACTCTTCCTGTAACTAGATCAATTCCATCTGGATTCATCATTGGCAAAATGTATAAAGAAACATTATTAAATAATTCTCGTGCATTTTGACCAAATATTCTACTATTTAAAACATAGCTTTGGCAAAAGTTTTCCACAAATTTCATAAGTAGAATACAACATATGTATTCATTTGCATGCATACCTGCATTATACATAATTTTCCTGCTTCCTCTTCCTATTTTTATGTATGGAAGCTGTTTGCTTAATGTACTAAAGCCAATATTTCCTATTTCTAAAAATGGATACTTTTGTTTTAATTCTTGTAGATTTTGCATCATTAGTGAATAATAATATTTTTGATTTGTTGGTACAATATTCATAAAAAATCACCTGCTATAATTTATTCAAATTAAGCAGGTAATGTGATTTACTGTTTTAATTTACTATATCCATTACTGTAATCTATTTCTATATTTGGTTGAATATTATAAATATATACATTAAAGCATATTTCTTTATTTTCCACAGACTGTGCCTCCATTTGTACTCCACTTGCGACTAAATTGTTTCCTTCAAATATTGGAGTTACCCTATATAACACATGATTTTTTTCATTTTTTCTTAGGTATTCCAATACTTTTGTTTCGAATGGCAACATTCCGCTTGTGTTAAAATAATTGGTTCCTGTTATAAGGTTTTGTTTATTCGCATTTTCTGCTGATAAACTATACGCAATTAAATGACAACGATTATATAAGCTTTTTCCATTATACTCTACACTTTGCCAACCAGATGGGTATATGTGGCTAATTGATGTTCTTTTTTCTCCTTCTTTTGGCATAGTTTCTTTTCCTAAATTTGCAAATGCCACTCCACATCTGCCTAATTTATCTAACTTACTATACCTTTCAAAACACTCACTTGTAAAATCACTTTTCTCAAAATTTGGAATATTATTATTTATTGTTACAAATATTTTCCCATTATACTCCGGAATTTCTCCCAAATTATATGATACAGTTGTATTTTCTAATATATTTTCATTAACTTCTATATCACCAAAATATATTGCCGTAATTGCAACAATTAAAAATATTATACTTGTAATTATATTTCTTATTTTTCTTTTGCTCATTTTTTCACCTATTTTATATATTTTCCATTTACTCTTTTTACTATATCTCCAACACAAAAATCTGGATATAATTCTTTATATGTATATATTGAACCACTTCCATTTTCATGTGTTAAATAAATTTTATCATCAGTTATTTTTTGCACTACAAAATTAGTATTTTCGTTGTCTCTTAATACTCCATACAAATCATCTAATTTGTACCAAGCATCATCATTTTTTATATCTATTTCTCCATTGTATAGCTCACATTTATCTCCATTTAACTGTACTTTTTGACCTGAGTATAGGTTATAAAAATCTAATTTATTCATTTTATATATATTTTCATAAATTCCCTGATTATGCAGTTTTTCTAATGTTTCATTAGACGTATATATGTATACATCTTCTTCTTTTCCGTTTTCTGGATTTAGTAATGTTATTTTTTCATTTTCTAATCCATACACCACTCCTATATTCATATTTCTCTCCTTATTTAATGTTTTTGCTAACTCATTGATAAACTCTGAAATAAAATTTTTTGTTTCATTACTAAAAATAAATTTTCCAAGATTAAAATTCTCTAAATTCATAACTTTCCTTTCTAGAACTAAATATTTTTTTGAATAAAAATTTTCTTTAATATATCACATATTGTCTATTATTTACAATAGTTTTATTTAATGATAAAATTAAGAAAAAATGTAGGTGGAATAAATGTATTATACATATATGTTGAGATGTGCTGATAATTCAATTTATACTGGAATGACAAATGATTTGGATAAACGAATAAATGAACATTTAAGCAAGGATAAAAATGGTGCGAAATATACCAAATCACATGATGCTGTTAAACTTGAGGCTGCTTGGAAAAGCAAAGATAAATCTTTGGCTTGTAAATTAGAGTATCAAATAAAAACTCTTTCTAAAATGCAAAAAGAAGCTTTAATAAATGGAGAAAAGTTATCTAGTTTCTTGAGTGGAAAGGTTGATTGCAGAAGATATAAAAGAATTACAATTGATAAAAAATAGAGTAGTAAGAATTTGTTTAAACTCTTGCTACTCTAATACTAATATGGTCGAGGCGACAGGGATCGAACCTGCGACCTCATGGTCCCAAACCACGCGCGCTACCAACTGCGCTACGCCTCGATTTTTCTCATTACTTATATACTATACCACACTTTTTTTACATTTGCAAGATTTTTTTCAAAATTCTATTGAATATTTTTAAATTTCAATGTATAATAATTATGTTATGCAACTGTAGCTTAGCTGGATAGAGCGTTCGGCTACGAACCGGAAGGTCGGGGGTTCGAATCCCTCCAGTTGCACCAAAAATAGTGTCCAAATTGGGCACTATTTTTCATTATTATTAATTTTTCTTGCAGTCTCTTTTATAACCTCATCATATCCTGTTAGTGCTGAGAATGGTGCAAACTGTGCGGATCTTTCTTCAAGTGACATTCTTGCATGTTTTTTGGATACATGATGTGGTAAATTTATTATATCGTTATATTTATCACTTTTTTCTAACATTTTTATTCTTTATGACCTCCTATTTGCCTATTTCTTTCAATAGTTGTGCCTTCCTTTTGTAAGTTCATACCTTTTAAAATAGCATTTTTTCCATATTTGCTTTTTATACCAATCATTGCTTTTTGTATTTCTTTTTCCGCTTCTTCCTTTTTTCGTTCCTCGTTAACTTCTGCGTAATCCACAAATAAGTTAATTTGCTCATAGTCACTAGTTTTTACCATATTTTCATTTACAACATTATTAACAGTAATATTTATTCTTCTTACTAAAAGTTGTTTATTCACAATTTGCTCATATAATTTTATTATGTATCCCGTAAGAACTTTACTAGAGGCTGTTTGATGATCTATATTTATTGTTCCATGTGCATGTTTTGGTACTTTTCTTCCGTATTTATCAGTTGTTATTTCTCCGTTATACAAACTGCTAATTGCTTGATTTTTTAAATTGTCCACATCATAACCAACTTCTAGCACAATTTGATTTGTAACTAACCCCTTTTCTACTAAATCTAGTGCAAGTAATTCAGTCATTTCCTTTACAATTATTTTTGTATTTTCGTAATTGTATGGACAATGTAAAACTTGTCCAGAGCATATACTATTTGTGGCTGGTCTATATGCCTTAATACTTTCAATTGTTACACTTTCCCATCCCCAAGCATGGTCAATTAGTAGCTCTGCATTTACGCCAAATAATTTATATAATAAATCTTCATTTTTAACCGACATTCTAGCCACATCACCCATTGTATACATCCCGTGTTCTTCTAATTTTTTTGTATACCCTTTTCCAACTCTCCAAAAATCTGTTAAAGGTCTGTGGCCCCAGAGCAATTTTCTATATGCCATTTCATCAAGACCTGCTATTCTTACACCATTTTCATCTGGTTTTACATGTTTTGCTACAATATCCATTGCTATTTTGCAAAGATACAAATTAGTTCCAATCCCTGCAGTCGCTGTTATTCCTGTTGTTTGATAAACATCTTGTATTACTTTTGTTACTAACTCTTTTGCTCTCATGTTATATGTTTTTAAATAATGTGTAACATCTATAAATACTTCATCTATTGAATATACATATATATCATCAGATGAAAAATATTTTAAATATATATTATAAATTTTTGAACTGTATTTCATATAATATGCCATTCTTGGTGGTGCTATTATATAGCTTAATTCTAGGCTTTTATTTTTCTTTAATTCAATATCACTATATGATGATCCTGTAAATGTTCTATTTGTTGCTTTTCTTTTTCTATATATATTTACCTCTTTCACTTTTTGAACCACTTCAAAAAGTCTTGCTCTGCCCGGTATTCCATAGGATTTTAATGCAGGACTTACAGCAAGGCAAATTGTTTTTTCTGTTCTACTACTATCAGCAACTACTAAATTTGTAGTAATCGGGTCTAGCCCTCTTTCTTTACATTCAACAGAGGCATAAAAGCTTTTTAAATCTATTGCTACATATATTTTACTTTCTTCATTATGCATAGCAATCTTCCTTTCATTACTATATTTTATTATATCAGTTTATTTTAAGTTTGTAAACAGTTGTTTGTTTTTTATTTTTGTAGAATATTTTATATTTTTGTGATATAATTTGTATCAACATAAATTTATATGAAAAGAGTGTGTAAAATGTTTGCAAATGCAGGAAAATATGAAGCTTGCGGTATATTTACAAGAGACCATTTTATATTGCTTGCAAGTACTATTATTGGCATATTTGTTGCTTTAAAATATACCGTAAATAAAGATAAAAATACTATATACAAAATTATAAAATACACAACAATAGTTGCTTGGATATTAGAAGTTATAAAAATATATTTTAATATTAAGCAAAATTCAATAAAGGCTGTTAATACCTATGCTCCGTTGTATTACTGCAGTATTTTATTATATGCAGGTTTATTAAGTTCTTTTGGAAAAGGTGTATTAAAAAGGATTGGTGATGTTTCTTTAGCTACTGGTGCAATAGTTGGAGGAATTGTTTTTATAATATATCCATCTACAAGTTTACCTTTTTATCCAGCTTTTCACTTTTTAAGTATTCATAGCTTTTTATTTCATGGTGCAATGATATATTTAGGAATATTGATAAATAAAACAAGATATATAGATTTAGAATTAAAGGATGCTAAATATTTTGCCATTTTAATTGGTTGTATGAGTATTCTTGCTCTAATTGTAAATAAGCTTTTTGATGGAAATTTAATGTTTATATCAAATAATTTCCCTGGTACTCCACTTGAAATTTTATATAATATAACAAAAGGTGGATTTTTCTATAAGTTTATTATGATAGTATCTCAAATGACTTTGCCATTTTATGTTTCTTATTATATAATAAAATACTTTCAAATGCATACAAAAATAGAACTATATGATTAGTATAGTTCTATTTTATTAAATAAACATCACAAGCATTAAGTCTTTTTAAATATGTTGTATTTTTTAATTGAAGTGTATTTTTTATTTTCTCTAATAACTCATTATTATTTTGTCCATCATTTATAAATATTAACATTCCATTTGATATATCTTTATTTTGCATTATTTCTTTTATATTTTGTTCATTGCATTCAATATCTTTTGCTATATATGATTCTTTTATATTGCTTAGTAATAATATATCGTCTAAAAATCTATTATTATTAGAGTTAAATAAATATAATGTTGGCAAGTTATTATTATTGCTTACAAATTCTACTATATCTTGTTTATTAGAATATAAAACTTCTGGCTCTACTTTAAAATCTTTTATAAATAATAATATATCTTCTATTGATGCATTTGAAAACTTTTGAACCATATCTATTGGTAAATTAAATTCACTTTTTAATTTTTCAGCCATTTCTGTTTTACTTGAATATGAAGTTTCTTTTTCTTTTTTAAAATCCTGCCCTACAACTAAATCTATAACATTGTTTGTTATAATAGGCATTATAATCATTAGTAAAAATATTCCTATTATAATTTTATTTCTGCCTTTTAATAGCATATAAGTTAAATATAATACAAGTATGAATATTAAACCACATACTGGCATTATGTACCTCAATTCTATCCAAGGTGAAGCTATTGCTACTAAAATTGTGTATATTATTGTTGGTACAGCTATGTATTTTACGTATCTATTTTTTTCTATTTTTACCTTTTTTAATTTTGTATATATAATTATTCCTAATATAATAATTAGCACATTATTAAAAGCATATACGTTTATTTTGAAAAGATATAAACATATGTTACTTAAAAATTTTGAAATATTAGTTAAATTACTTATAGCACCTTGTCCTCTATATCCAAAAAACATATGTTGTATTGAATATGGATATATTATTAAAGATATTACACCTGCTAAAAGCATTGTTACTATGTATTTTAGTAGAGATTTATAGTCTTTTTCTTTAATATATTTAATAACAAACATTATAAATAGTATTGCTAAATAAAATAAATAATAATAATGTGTTAATGACCCTACTAATGCTAATATTCCTATTGCGGTTAGTAGTTTATAATTGTTTCCTTTAGTATCTAATAATTTTAAATGTAAATATGTTGTAATTACTATATTTAATGTTGCTAAAGCATACATTCTTATATAAATTACATTGTTTATAGATGCAAGTGTCAAGCTAGATACTAAAGCTAGTATGGCAGATTTCTCTTTGTATTTTTCTTCTCCTTCAAGTAGTTTTTTAATAATTAAATAAACAAATATTATTATAAATGCGTATATAATTATATTCAATGTTATTCCTGTCCATTTTGAGTAACTTCCTATATGAAATCCCATTGCAAATCTTAATAATAAATAATATAGTGGTGGATGCACATCATTTTTTTGGTTTTCATATACTTGACTATATTTTCCAATGTCCTTATTTTGGACTGCTAAATAATCTTCATAATATTCTTTGCTATGCCATTGGTTATAAAAATCATTATTAGCTTGTATTTCAACTTTATCGTAGTTTGCAAGTCCTAATGAATATGTTTCATCCATATGTATGTATGATTTATTTGCCCCTGCTATTATAAATGCTATTGTTTGAATTATAACAATTGCTATTATAATTGCTACTTCTTTTTTGTCCTTTAATTTCATTTTCTTTTCTCCAATATTCAATAATGAATTGCTACAATTATATAATAAATAGCAGATAATTTCAACAAATCATCTGCTATATCGCTATTCTATGTTATGTTCTATATCTTTAAATTTTTCGTTCTCATTAACAAATTATTTTTTTAATAATTTGACTGCAATTTGCATTTCTTTTTTGTTTCGTAAAACCTTAAAAGTAACTTCATCCCCCGGCTTTTTGGTATAAATATAACTTCTTAAATCACACATTTTTTCTAAAGCTATTCCATCAACTTCTAGCAATACATCTTTTTCTTGTATTCCATACTTTGCAGCAGCTGAATTTCCATTAACTTGTACCACATAAATTCCTTTATCTAACTGTAAGTTACTATCTAAATATGGTATTACATTTTTGTCATATGCAAAAATTCCTAAATACGCTTCTTCAAACCCTCCTTTTGATATAAAACTTTTTAATATTGCTTTTACTGAATTTATTGGAACTGCAAATCCAATTCCCTCTGCTGATGTAATTTTCACACTATTTACACCAATAACTTCTCCACTCTCATTTATCAAAGGTCCTCCACTATTTCCTGGATTTATAGTTGCATCTGTTTGTATTAAATCTTCCATGTATGAAGATTTTTCATTTCCAATTTCGTCTTGTTCATTTAATACTATTGTCCTATTTGTTGCACTCACAATACCAGAAGTAACAGTTCTTTGAAATTCAAAACCTATTGGATTTCCTATTGCGTATACCATTTGCCCTAAGCTTGCTTTAGATGAATCTCCCAAAGTTACATATTTTAAATCTTTTGTATTTATTTTTACAATTGCTAAATCTAAATCTGAACTTGACCACACTACATTTCCTTGATAATTTTTACCTGTTGAAAGTGTCACATAGCATTTGCTATATTTTTCTCCTGCTACATGTTCATTAGTTAGAATGTAGCCATTTTCTGATACTATCATCCCTGTTCCTAGCCCTAATTTTGATGTACTATCTTTTACAAATATAGATCTACCCGTTCCTTTCAGTTTTGAAATTCCTACTATGCTTTCATTCACACTTTCTAGCATTTGAGTAATTGTCTCATTTTCGGTCTTTACTTCATCTACTGTTTGTGAAATTCTAGTTGCGTCATATTGCTTATTTATTATTTGTGTAGGAGTTTCAATTCCATAATACAACACATATGTAAGTGCTAATAAAATAACTATTAAAATACTAATAAATGTACCTAAAATATATTTTTTTATTCTAGATTTATTTTGCTTTTTTCTAATGTACTCTTCCATTCTTTTCTCCTATTTTCATATATATTTACTTTAATTATGAACATCTTTTATAAATTTAAACTAACATTTTTGAAATTCCCAATATTCTCCATTTTTTTACATTATTTTTATTGATTTTTTAATTAATTTCATATATAATTTAGCTATAATTTTTGCAAAACATAAAAAGGGGAAATTTTTATTATGGAAAAGAATTTATATGATTTAACTAATCCTCAAAAATCAATTTGGTACACAGAGCAATTCTTTAAGAATACCTCTGTTAATAACATTGGTGGAACAATAATTATAAAAGATAAAATTAGTTTTGATTTATTAAAGAAATCTATCTATGAATATGTAAAAACAAATGATAGTTTTCTTATTAAACTTTGTTTTGATGAAAAAGGAGATATAAAGCAATACATAGGGGAATTTTCGCCCTTTAATGTTGACTATATCTCCTTTTCTTCTTTAGATGAACTATATAAATTTGAAAAAAATGATTGTGAAAGAAAATTTGATATGATAAACTCTAATTTATTTCATTTCACAATGTTTAGTCTTCCAGATGCTACTGGAGGAGTTGTATTAACTGTGCATCACATAATTTCTGACGCTCAAACAGTTAATCAAATAGCTCCAAAACTTATGAATTTTTACTCTAGTTTTTTAAATAACACCACTCCTGAATTTTTACAAACATCATATGTAGATTATATAAATTCTGAACAAAAATATTTATCAAGTGAAAAATATAATAATGATAAAATGTTTTGGGAAAATTTATTTGAAAATCCATTTACTCCAGCAAGTTTATCAACAAAATCAATAGACAGTTTTGCAATGTGCAGTTCTAGTAGAGAATGTTTTTTAATTGATAAAGAAAAAATGAATAAAATAAATGATTATTGCAAGTTAAATAATATATCTTGTTATCACTTTTTTATGTCTGTTTTTTCACTATATATTGGGAAAGTGACTAATGAGAAAAACTTTGTTATTGGTACTCCTATCTTAAATAGAACCAATTTCAAAGAAAAAAATACTGCTGGTATGTTTATTAGTACAGTACCATTTTTAGTAAATTTGGAGGAAAATACTTTATTCTCTGAATTCGCATCAAAAATGAGTGTGAAAACTTTGTCTATTTTTAGACATCAAAAATATCCATATCAAGCAATTCTTGAGTATGTTAGAGCGCAAGATTCTTCTATACCAAATTTATACAATATAATGATTTCATATCAAATAAATAAATCTAATGGTAGTATTAACGATATTCCTTATACTACTAGATGGACTCATAGCAATACAAATATGGATGAGTTAGATATTCATTTGTTTGATATAAATGACACTGGTGAACTAAGTATTGCCTATGATTACCAACTTGCCAAATATACTGAAAAAGATATACAGCAACTTCACCAAAGAATTATATCAATAATAAATCAAGTTATTAATAACCCAAATATATCAACAAATCAATTAGAATTAGTTTTACCAGAGGAAAAACAGTTTATTCTTAATACTTATAATAAACCAATTAACCTCCCTATAACTAAAACTGTAATTGATTTATTTGAAGAAAAAGTAGCAGAAAATCCTGATAAATTAGCTCTATGTTTTGGAAACACTAAATTCACATATAAAGAACTTAATAATTGTGTAAATTATTTAGCTGATTATTTGTATGAAAATAATATTGAAAAAGGAGATAAAGTTTGTTTATTTTTTCCTAATTCAATTGAGCTTGTTGTGAGCATTTTAGCAGTATTAAAGTTGGGTGCTTGTTACATTCCTATTGATGTTTCTTACCCAATAGAACGTGTTAAATATATTGCTCAAAATAGTAGTTGCAAAAAAATATTAACTAATACTAAATTAGAAGATTTAGATAACCTTTGCTTAGGTATATCACTACCTAATGCAACAACAATTTATGAAAATAAATATAAACCAGATTTACAAGATTTAGCTTATATTATTTATACTTCTGGTTCTACTGGAAACCCTAAAGGAGTAAAAATTGCTCATGAAAGTTTGTCAAATTATATTATGTGGGCAAATAAAGAATATGTAAATGGAGAAACTACTAATTTTCCTTTATATTCTTCAATTTCTTTTGACTTAACAGTAACCTCTGTTTTCACTCCTCTTGTGTCTGGAAACACCATTTACATTTATGAGAATTCTAATCCTCAATTGTTACTAAAAGAAATTATAGATGATAAAAAAGTACAAATTATAAAATTAACACCTGCACACTTAAACTTGTTACAAGATTTGGCTTCTCCTGAATCTGTTGTTACAAAGCTAATTGTTGGTGGAGATATTTTAACAAATGAAAGTTGCCAAAAAATTTCTACAGCATTTGTTCATCCTATTCATATATTTAATGAATATGGACCTACAGAAGCTACTGTTGGTTGTATGATTTATGAATATACCGAAAATGAATATGCTACAGTTCCAATTGGAATTCCAGCAGATAACACTAATTTATTTGTTCTAAATAGTGACCTTAATTTGGTTCCATTTGGATATAACGGTCAACTATATATTGCAGGTAAAGGGCTTTCAAAAGGTTATGTTGAACTACCAAAAATGACAGCATCTAGATTTATTGCTTGTCCATTTATAGAAAATGGATTAATGTATGATTCCGGAGATATTGTTAAATTATATGATACAGGAATTATGGAATGTATTGGTCGTAGTGATTTTCAAGTAAAAATAAATGGATTTAGAATAGAAATTGGAGAAATCCAGTCTAGAATTTTAAATTATCCTAATATAAAAGACTGCTATGTATCAGCTTTAGATATAAAAGGTACTAAGGTTTTATGTGCTTATTATGTAAGTAACAAAAATATTAATGAAAAAAACTTAAAAAATTATTTACAAAAATTACTACCTATGTATATGGTTCCAAAATATTATGTTAGTTTGCAAGAGCTTCCTCTTACTGGAAACGGAAAGATAAATAAAAAGTTATTGCCACTTCCTGCTTTAAATGAATCAAAAGAACTGGTAAAACCTAGTAATAAAGTTGAACATACATTGCATAATATTTTCTGTGAATTATTACAAGTGCCAGAACTAAGTGTAACTGCAAATATTTTTGACTATTATGTAGATTCACTTACAATTATAAAAGCTCAAACTAAATTATATAGTATAGGCTATAACATAAATACTCAGGATTTCTATGATTATCAAACAATTAGAGAGCTAGCTTCACATATATTAAGAAATTCCAATTCTAATTCAGGCGCTTCTCAAAATGAAATTCCTATTATAGAGAATTTAATAAAGCCTATTAACAGCACAAATACTTTTAATAATATCCTACTGTTTGGTGTTACTGGTTTTTTGGGCTCTCATATTTTGTATGAATTATTGACAAAAACAAAATCAAGAATATATTGTGTTATACGTGAAAAAGATAATATAAATGCAATAGAAAGGTTTTATGAAAAATTCCACTTTTATTTTCCAAATGAAAACCTTAGAAATTACAGTCATAGAATTAACTTAATAACAGGAAATATTTTAAAAGATAACTTTAATTTACCAGATGAACAATATGATTTCCTTGGAAATAATATTAACTGTGTAATAAGCTCTGCTGCTTTAGTAAAACATTATGGAAAATATGAAGAATTTTATAATACAAATGTAGCAGGTACTAAAAAAATAACTAATTTTTGTATTAAATATAATATTCCTTTGCATTATATTTCTACAATTTCTGTTTCTGGATATGGCTTAGTAAAAAGTCCTGAAATTACTTTTACTGAGAAAGATTTTTATATCGGTCAAAGTTATGAAGATAATGTTTATGTAAAAAGTAAATTTGAAGCAGAAAAATTGATATTAAATGCTTGTAAAAATGATAACTTATGTGCTACTATTTATAGGATGGGAAATATCACTAACCGTTTTTCAGATGGAGTATTCCAACAAAACGCAAATGAAAACGCATTTTTAAATAGAATATCTGCTGTAATTAATCTACATTGTATACCTGAAGAACTCTTACATTTTCCTGTTGAATTTACTCCAGTAGACTATTGTGCAAACTTTATAGTGTCATTATTGATAAATGATACGCGTAAAAACAACTTAACAATTTATCATTTATTTAATCAAAATTACCTTGATTTTAATTATTTATTCGAATTTTTGAAAAAGCATAATATTAATATGAAAACTTGTAGTATTGAAGAGTTCGAAAAACTTATATTAAATAGTAAAAATAATTATTTTGGAATTACAGGATATCTTGCTAATATAAAAACTAATAATTTAAATGGTGTAATTCTTGATAATACATGCACAAACTCTATTTTGGAAAAATTAAATTTATCATGGCCTATAGTAACCGAAGATTACCTACAAGCTGTAATAAATTATTTAATGAAAAATAAATTTATAGGTGGTTAAAAAATGAAATTAAATGTACCAAAAATCAGATCATATAAAACATTAGCACTGTTAGATGCTTTTATTGCAACATTAATTATGATAATATTATACTTTACATTACCGGCTATTCTAAATTATCCTCAAAATTCTATTGATAACAATTTTCAGGTTGAGGTAGTCGGAATTAAATATACACATCAATTTATTATACTTTCTGCAATTATAGTTGCATTAGTTTATATTGGTTTTAGATTTGTATATAGCAGAATAAACTTTAATTCAAATGCTAGCAAAACAACTTTATTAAAAATAAGAGAAAAATGCTTTAATTACCCATACATAATGATACTTCTTTTATCTTTTATTCCTGCCATTATTTGCGGAATTTTGTTAGTAGTTTTCAAAACTGATTTTGAATTATTATTAAAATTGTGTATTGTTATACTATCTTTTGGAACAGTTTACTCAATAATTTCTTATATGATAGGAAAAAACTTTTTTGAAAGCAAACTTATTGAATCATCTGCCATTGTAGGAAATAAAAAAGGTGGTATTAGGCTAGAAATTTTTAAAAAATTATTAATAGAAATAGTCCCTCTATTCTTATATTCCTTTATTTTGTTATTATTACTTAGCACCACTATTATGACAACTGAAAAAGGAGATTTATTATATAATATTTATAGAAATGAATTATTAAAAGAATTTGATAGTTCAAAAGTTTACACTTTAAGTGAAGTACAACAAAAATTAAATACTTTATCTTTAAACTCAGAAAGAGACCACTACGTAATTTTATCTGCAGAAGATGGAAGTGTTTATTATTCTCCAGAAACTATAAATGACTTTTTTATAAAATATGCTCTTACATATTATGATGAAATGAATGGACATATTTTTGAATATTATGGTCAGAATTCACAAGCTGCTGTTATAAAAGTACATACCGACCAAGGAGATTATTTTGCTGGAATTCGCTTCTTTGTGTTTGCTAATGGAGTTATAACACCATTTATTATAGTTACTGCTATTCTAATTATATTCAACTTAATATTCGTTGTTTATATTGGAAAAGGATTATCAAATGATATTAAAAATGTTAATGATGGTATGGATAACATTTCAAATTCAGAAAATATTGTTTTTGAAAAAAACTTACCAATTACATCTAATGACGAAATGGCGGACCTAATTTTAGCTTTTAATAAAATTCAAGATATAACAAGAAATTACGTTGATCAAATTCACGATAATCAAAATATGCTTATGGAAAGGGAACGTCTAGCTTCACTTGGTCAACTTATAGGTGGTATTGCTCATAACTTAAAAACACCTATAATGTCTATATCTGGTGCAGCTGAAGGATTAACAGATTTAGTAAAAGAATATGAAGCATCTGTAGGAGACCCTGAAGTTACTGTTCAAGACCACCACGATATTGCAAAAGATATGAAAGATTGGATTGAAAAAATTCGTTCATACACAGAATATATGTCAGATATTATTACAGCAGTTAAAGGTCAAGCTGTTACGATGTCTGAAGAGCAAGCTGTTTCATTTACTTTAGACGAATTAGTAAAACGTGTAAATATTTTAATGAAACATGAATTAAAAAATGCTCTAGTAGAATTAAATGTTTCTATGCAAGTAAATGAACAAACTGTATTAAAAGGAAATATAAATAGTTTAGTTCAAGTTATAAACAATATGATTTCAAATGCAATACAAGCCTATGATGGTAAACCTGATAATAAAATTGACTTAATATTAAAAAAGGAAAATAACAATATTATAATTTCTGTAAAAGACTATGGATGTGGCTTACCTGATGAAGTTCAAAAGAAATTATTTAAAGAAATGATAACTACAAAAGGCAAAAATGGTACTGGACTTGGATTATTTATGTCATATTCTACAATACGTGCTCATTTCAATGGAAATATGACTTTTGAAACAGAACAAGGAAAAGGCACTACATTTAATATTATATTACCACTTTAAATATTAACTCATATGTATAAAATCTAGTATTCTCAACGAAATACTAGATTTTTTTGTGTGAAATACTGTACATTTCGACAAACTATGATATAATGTTGTTGTCATCTTGAGTATACTTATTACTATAAACATTGAGGTGAGATTATGAGAAAAAACATGCAAAGTGCAAATGATAAAGGCTATAGAATTATAGCAGTCGATGATGAGGAAGGAATTGTTGATTCTTTGTCAATTTTCCTAAAAAGATCTGGTTACGATTTTACAGGTGTTACTGATCCAATGGAGGCTATTGAAAAAGTAAAAAATGAACATTTTGATTTAATGATTTTGGACTTTATTATGACACCTATTCATGGTGACCAAGTAGTTGAAGAAATACGTAAATTTAACAAAGAATTATATATTTTGTTACTAACTGGTCATAAAGATTTAGCTCCACCTTTGGAGACAATTAGAAAATTAGATATTCAAGGTTATTGTGAAAAGAGTGACAAGTTTGATCAGTTACTTCTTTTAATTGAGTCTGGAATCAAATCAATTGAGCAAATGAATGAAATTAAAAGAATAAATGAAGAGCTTTCTTCTACTTATGAAAAACTAGAAAAAGCTTACTTAGATAGTATTCAAACTTTAAGATATACTGTTGAAGCTAAGGACCCATATACTAGAGGTCATTCAGATAGAGTTTCTAAATATTCTGTCCTAATTGGAAAATATTTAGGATTATCTGATTCAGATTTAAAAACTCTAGAAGTTGGTGGTTTATTCCATGATATTGGAAAAATTGGTATTCCTGATAGCATTTTATTAAAAGAATCTAAGCTAACAGATGATGAATATTCACAAATTAAAAACCATCCATCAATTGGTGCTCATATTTTGTGTAATGCAGAGGTATTTCAAGATATTATACCAATCGTAAAGCATCATCATGAAAGATTTGACGGAAACGGTTACCCTGGAAAGTTAAAAGGAAACGATATTCCTTATCTTGCAAGAATAGCAGCCGTTGCAGATACTTATGATGCAATGACATCAAGAAGAACTTATCGTGATCCTTTAAGTTTAGATGTTGTAAAAGCTGAAATTGAGAGATGCTCTGGAACACAATTTGACCCAGAGATTGCAAAGGTATTTTTAGATATTTTAAATAATCATTATGATGAAGTAAATGAAATTCAAGAACAATTTAAATAAGGGGACATTTTATGTTTAAAGTTTTAGTTCTATCATGTAGTACAGGCGGTGGCCATAATTCTGCTGCAAGTGCTATAGCAGAGGAATTAAGAGTTATGGGAGTTCAAGTTGATTTTAAAGAATATTTGGACTTAATAAATTATAAAATAGCTAATGTTGTAAATAAATTATATATTAGTTCCACAAAAGGAAATGGTGCTGTTTTTAAAAGAGTTTATAAATTGGGTGAATTATATGAAAAGACCAAAATTACATCTCCAGTTTATGGTGTAAATAGGTTACATAGAAAAAAATTATATAATTATATTGTTGAAAATAAATATGATTATGTTGTAGTTACTCACCTGTTTCCTGCTGAAGTTTTAACTGCTATAAAAAAACAACATGACATACATTTTATTGCAATTGCAACAGATTATAAATCAATTCCATTTTGGCCTGAAACTAATCCAGACTATTTTATAATTCCACATAAAGATTTAATTGAAGACTTTACTAAAAAAGGTATCAGCCGTGAAAAGCTAATACCTTTTGGTATTCCTGTATCAACTAATTTCAGTAAAAATTTAGATAAATCTAAAATATTTGCTGAATTAAATTTAGATAAAAATAAAAAATATATATTAGTTATGACAGGAAGTATGGGCTTTGGAAATGTTACAGGTATAATAGATGTTTTGCAAAATGAAATTTCTGAAACGATTTTAGTTGCCTGTGGTAATAATAAAAAAGTTTATGAAGATATTTCAAATAATTATGACTCAAATAAAGTAATTCCTATAGGCTTTACTCCACAAATTTATAAGTATATGTGTATAAGTGAGCTTTTATTAACTAAGCCCGGCGGGCTTACAACAACCGAGGCTGCCACAATAAATGTTCCTATTATTCATACTATGCCAATCCCTGGTTGTGAAACATATAATGCTGAATTTTTTGAAAGCCGTGGAATGTCTATTAGCTGTAAAAATACTACTGATATAAAAAATGCAGTAATATCTCTTTTAGATGATAAAAATAAAGTGGAAAATATAATAAAAGCACAAAAACAAAATATCGATAAAAATGCTTGTAGCAAAATTTGCGAATTTATAATAGATGAAATAAGGAAATATAGTAAATGAAAGAGGATTTACAATCAAATGTAAATAATGAAAATGAAGATATAATAAAAATGTGGGAACCACTTAAATTCGATATTGGCTTAAATTATAAATATGTAAAAAATAATATATTTTTCAAGTTAATATCAAATTTATTTTACTACATCATAGTTGCACCAATTATTTTTCTAATTTCTAAAATTATTTTTGGACTAAGAATTGAAGGAAAAGAAAATTTAAAAAATATTAAATCTGGTGCTATTTCAGTATCAAACCATGTACAATATATAGATTGTGCAATGCTTGGTCTTGCATGGTTTCCTAAAAGAATATATTACACTGCTAAAACTGATGGCTTTAAAATGCCTGTTGTTAGGCATTTAGTACGTTTGTTATATGCTATTCCTATACCAGAAAAAATTTCTTGTAAAGAAAATTTTTATAAAGCAATTGATAATTTATTAGCTAAAAATAAAGTAGTACATTTTTACCCGGAAGCTTCTTTGTGGCCATATTACAATAAATTACGTAATTTTAAAAATGGTGCATTTAAAATTGCTTCAAAAAATAATGTACCAATTATTCCATTTGTGTTTAGTTTTAGAAAGCCAACTGGTATTTTAAAGCTTTTTAAATCTAAACCTTGCTTAACTTTAAGTGTTCTACCACCTGTTTATCCAAACCGAAATTTAGCATTTAATGAAAGGTATTTAGATTTAAAAGATAATGTATATAAAAAAATGAGCGAAAAAATATAAAATATATTTTTTCACTCTTTTTTTATGCGTCTTTCATTGATAATTGAACTTTTTGTCTTTCTTGGTCAATTCCAATAACTTTTACTTTTACAATATCTCCAACTGAAACTACATCAGATGGATTTTTTACAAAGCTATTACTTAATTGTGAAATATGTACTAAACCATCATGTTTTACACCTATATCAACAAAAGCACCAAAGTCTGTAACATTTCTAACAGTTCCTGTTAAAACCATTCCATCTCTTAAATCTTCAAATTTAAGTACATCAGCTCTTAATATTTGTTTAGGCATTTCATCTCTTGGGTCTCTACCTGGTTTTGACATTTCTTCAATAATGTCTGCTAAGGTCATTTCACCAGCATCAAGTTCTTTAGCCGTTTCTTTTACATTTACTTCTAATAATTTAGCTTTTATTTCTGATTGTTTTTCTTTATTTAATAAATCCTCTTTTTTGTATCCTAATTTATTAAGTAAATTTTCCGCAACAGAATAGCTTTCTGGGTGAACTCCTGTAATTTCTAAAGCATTTTTTCCACCAGGAATTCTAATAAATCCTGCACATTGTTCAAATGCTGCTTTTCCAAATTTAGGAACTTTTAATAGTTCTTTTCTTTCAGCTAATTTACCATTTTCATCACGGTATTTTACTATATTATTTGCAATGGTTTTATTTATTCCTGCTACATAAGAAAGTAATGATGGTGTAGCTGTATTAACATCAACTCCAACTTCATTTACTGCATCTTCAACAACACCAGTTAAGCTTTCTGTTAATTTCTTTTGGTCAACATCATGTTGGTATTGCCCTACTCCTATAGCCTTAGGATCTATTTTTACAAGTTCTGCAAGTGGGTCTTGCAATCTTCTTGCAATTGATATTGCACCTCTTAAAGATACGTTTATATCTGGATATTCTTCTGTTGCAAGTTTTGATGCAGAGTATACAGATGCTCCAGCTTCACTTACAATTGCATAATGAAGTGGTCTTTCAATTTCTTTAATCATATCTGCAACAAAGCTTTCAGACTCTCTTGAAGCTGTTCCATTTCCTATTGCAATAATATCAACTTTATATTTTTCTATTAAAGCTTTTAGCTCTTTTTTTGCACCTTCTACATCATTTTGTGGTTCTGTTGGGTATACAGTAGTAGTTGCAAGTAATTTTCCTGTTTCATCAATTACTGCAATTTTACAACCTGTACGATATGCTGGGTCAAATCCCATTACTGTTAAACCTTTTAAAGGTGCTGCTAAAAGTAAAGGTTTTGCATTTTTTCCAAATACTTTAATAGCTTGATTTTCTGCCTTTTCTGTTAAGTCAGAACGAATTTCTCTTTCAATAGATGGTTCAATTAATCTGCTCCAGCTATCTGCAATTGTTTCTTCTAATATTGTAGTAAATTGGTTTTTTTGTTTAATAATGTCTCTATTTATTAAATCTAAAATTTTATCTTCTGGCTTTTCAATTTTTACTTTTAAAAATTCTTCAGCTTCTCCACGATTGATAGCTAAAATTCTATGGCTAGGTAAATGATTTACCTTTTCGCTAAATTCATAATACATATTATATGCTGTTTTTTCTTCTGGCTTTGTAGCTTTAGTTATTATAACGCCCTCTCTGTAGCAAATACGTTTAATTTGCTTACGGTATTCAGGATTATCTGATATAATTTCTGCAATAATATCTTTTGCACCTTGAATAGCATCTTCCACACTTGCTACAACTTTTTCTTTGTTATTTTTATCTTCCTCTGATAATTTATCAATATTTACATATTGTTTTGCAATTTCTTCAATTGGTGTTTTTTCTGTTTGAGCTAAGATAATTTCAGCTAATGGCTCTAAACCTTTTGCTTTAGCAACTGTAGCTCTTGTCTTTTTCTTTTGTTTATATGGTCTATATATGTCTTCAACTTCTGCTAATGTTTTAGCATTTTCTAAGTTTGCAACTATTTCGTCTGTAAGTTTTCCTTGATTTTCAATTGATGTTTTTACTTCTTCTTTTCTTGCTTCTAAGTTACGAAGGTATGTAAGTCTTTCACCTAAATCTCTTAAGGTTTCATCTGAAAGTCCACCAGTTACTTCCTTTCTATAACGTGCAATAAAAGGTATTGTATTACCTTCATTAATTAATTCAATTGTTCTTACAACTTGCACTAATTTTATATTTAATTCTTCTGCAATTATATTTGCAATTCTTTCTTGTGTATCCATTATTTGTCCTTTCTTACTATTAATTATTTTAGATTAAAATAATTTTATATTATTGTACAGTAATTGCTAATATTCTTATTGCCAAAAACACTGCCCAAATTATAATACCTATAATTCCAAGTACTAAACCAGTTGTAGCAAGACCATTTCCTTTTTCATTAAATAATTTTATTTTTTTCTTAGCTGATATCGAAAATGTTATTGCTAACATAGGAAACCATATACTTGTAAATAAAATACTTAAAATTCCAAAAATAAGACTTAAAATAGCAAGTACATTAGTTTTTGAGTTAACATTTGTGGTTTTTTCATTATTTTCTATCTGATTTTCATCTAAATTTTTACCACAATTAAAGCAAAATTTTGCATCTGGTGAATTTTTATATTCACAATTTTTACATATTTTTTCTTCCATTTTTATCTCCTATATATTTTCTATTTTAATTATTTGTGGTTTTGTAGTAACTACTCCCATCTTTAATTTAAATGTAACTTTTACATTAGGATGTTCTTTTGTTATTTCAATTTCTTCGGCTCCGTTTCCACTCCACAAGTCAAACATTATTTTATGTTTTCCTATTGTTGTATTTACTGTTACTTCTGTATTACTGTTTAATGTTGCTACTAAGTTTCCATCCATAAATACTTTTATAGGAACTATACAGCCATAATATTGCTTTTCTCTCTTAAAAATAATACTTCCAATATCTTTATTTTCAATTTTTTCTCCACACGAATTACAAAACTTATCATTTATATCTATCTCCGCACCGCATTTATTACAAAACATAATATTACTCCTTTTATTATTTTTTATTCTACTCCTAAATATTCATTATATGTAACTTCTCTATCTATTACTGTATCTGCTTTTATATCAATAATTCTATTTGCAACAGTTTGAGTTAATTGATGATCATGTGAAGTAAATAGCATATTTCCTTTAAACTTCTTCATTCCCTCGTTTAACGCTGTAATAGATTCCATATCTAAATGATTTGTTGGTTCGTCAAAAATTAAAAAGTTTGCTCCTGATAACATCATTTTTGAAAGAACACATCTTACTTTTTCTCCACCTGAAAGTACATTTACTTTTTTAAGTGCTTCTTCGCCTGAAAATAACATTCTTCCTAAAAAGCTTCTTACATATGTTTCATCAGGATCTTTTGAATATTGTCTTAACCAATCTGTAATTGATAAGTCTGACTCAAATAAATAGTTATTATCTTTTGGAAAATAGCTTGATGTAATTGTTGTACCCCATACTACTTCCCCTTCATCTGGTTCAAGTTCACCTGCTATAATTTGGAATAACACAGTTTTTGCATTTTCATTATCTGCTAAAAATGCTATTTTATCATCTTGTTTTACTGTAAATGAAATATTATCTAATATTTTTTCTCCATTTATTGTTTTAGATATATTTTTAACGTGTAAAATTTCTTTTCCTGGTTCTCTATCCGGTTTAAAATCAACATATGGATATCTTCTGTTAGATGGTTTAATTTCATCTAATTCAATTTTTTCTAATGATTTTTTACGAGATGTTGCTTGTTTTGATTTTGAAGCATTTGCACTAAATCTTGCAATAAAGTCTTGTAATTCTTTAATTTTTTCTTCTTTCTTTTTATTAGCTTCTTTCATTTGCTTTAATGCAAGTTGGCTAGACTCATACCAGAAATCATAGTTTCCTGGATATACTTTAATTTTTCCAAAGTCAACATCTGCAATATGTGTACAAACTTTATTTAAAAAATATCTATCATGTGATACAACAATAACCGTATTTTCAAAGTTTATTAAAAATTCTTCAAGCCAGCTAATACTTTTTAAGTCTAAATCGTTTGTAGGCTCATCAAGTAAAAGTATATCTGGGTTTCCAAACAATGCTTGTGCTAGCAATACTTTTACTTTGTCTTTTGCTTCTAGGTTGCTCATAAGCTCATAATGTTTTTCTGGTGCTATTCCTAAATCATTTAATAACACTGCCGCATCTGACTCAGCATTCCAACCATCTAGTTCTGCAAAACGCTCTTCTAATTTAGCAGCTTTCATTCCATCTTCTTCTGAAAAATCAGGCTTTGCATATATTGCATCCTTTTCCTTCATTATTTTATATAGTTCATCATTTCCCATAATTACTGTGTCCATAACAGTATATTCCTCAAAAGCAAAGTGGTCTTGTTTTAAAACAGATAATCTTTCTGTTTTTTCCTTTGTTACTTCACCTTTACTTGGTTCAAGTTCTCCTGATAAAACTTTTAAAAATGTTGATTTTCCTGCACCATTTGCACCTATAATTCCATAACAACATCCTTTGTTAAATTTTATATTTACATCTTCAAATAATGTTCTTTTTCCAAATCTAATTGTTACTCCTGTAGCCGTAAGCATTTCTTTTCCTCCTTACTATTACATACTTTGTATATTATACCATATTTTTCTAGTTTGTAAAGAAAAAAAGCCTGAATTGCTTTTGCAATCCAGGCTTAATTAAGTTTTATCTATCAAATAATAATTTTATTGCCCATAATCCAGAAATTCCTACTAGAATATAAATTATTCTACTTATAACTGACATAGCACCAAATATTGCATCTACTAAATTGAAATTAAATATTCCTACTAATCCCCAGTTAATTGCTCCTATTATTATTAAAACTAAAGCAATTGTATCTATTACCTTCATTATATTACATCCTCCTTTAAAAATAATTTTAAAAGTTTTCACTATAAAGTATATTCATTTTTCGTCATTTTATACTTTTTGCATTTTATTATTTTTTCCATTAAAGGAGAATTTTTACAATTTATTTTAACATATCTCTTTTATTAAGCCATACCGTTGCAATCACCGAAATTATTACTGAAAATCCAATTAATATTATAAATCCATATGGATTATTTTGCATTGGAACTGGCACATTCATTCCCCAAAAGCTTGCTATCATTGTTGGTATTGATAAGATAATTGTTATTGATGTTAAAAACTTCATAACCCTGTTTAAGTTGTTGGAAATTATTGAAGCATATGCATCCATTGTTCCATTTAAAATATCACTATATATTTTAGCCATTTCAATAGCTTGTTTATTTTCAATAATAGAATCTTCTAATATATCTTCGTCTTCTTCATATAATTTAATTATTTTTCCACGCATTGTTTTTTCCATTACAACTTCATTTGATTTTAAAGATGTTGTAAAATACACTAAACTCTTTTCTAAGTTTAATAATTTTAACAATGCTCTATTTTTCATTGAGTTTTTTAGTATCGACTCCGCAATTTCAGTTTCTTTATTTATTTTCTTTAATAAATTTAAATACATTGAAGCATTACTATATAATATTTGTAATAAAAATCTACTTTTTTTGTATGTAATAATATTTCTCATATCATTTTTCTTTAAATCTTGAATAATACTATTTTCCTTTATTGATACAGTAATTAAATAATCATCTCTAACAAAGATAATACCAATCGGCATTGTTGTATAAATTAATGAGTCTCCTTCTCTTTCTCTGATTGGAACATCTATTATAAATAATATGGTATTGTCATCTTCTTCAACATCAATTCTGGCTTTTTCTTCATAATCTAATGCATAACGGATAAAGTCTTCATTTATTTTTAAATTTTTACACACATCCATTATCTCATCTTCGCTCGGGGATATCATATTGATCCAATTACCTTTTTCATATTTGGTTACAATTTCTGTTTTATTTGTTTCTAAATCTGTTCTGAATATCTCTAACATAATATTTTCCCCTTTCATCCTGTCTCATTATACCACATTTTTTTAAATTTAAAGTAGTTTTTTATAATTATTTTTCTGTTTCTCGAGTTAATTGCAATATATCTTGTATATCGCATTGTAATACAGTACATAATTTTGCCAAGATTGTTAGGTCAACTTTTTGAACCTCGTTTCTACAATATCTTAAAATTTGACTATATTGCAATTCTGTTTTTCTAGTTAAACTAGATCTGCTTATATTATGTTCTTTTAAATATTTATCTAATATAATATCAACTTTTCCAAAATTCTCCATTTTATCCCTCCAATATATAGTATTACTCATTTTACGTATAGTATACTTATATGTAGTATATTAGCATATAATATTACCTATTGACAGTTGTTTTTTTATATAGTATATTTATATACAGTATATGGAAATGGAGGATAAAAATGGAAAATGATAATACAAAAGAAAATTAATTTATTAAAAAATAAAAGTTCTTTTTAGAATTTGTTACAAAAGATGAAAGGAAAGATTTTAATGAGTAAAATATATGATAAATATCAAAAATTAAAAACTTCTGACAATTACACTCCTAACACTTTATATTTATTTAAAGCTGGTTTATTTTTTATTTTTATAGATGAAGATGCTAAAATTGTTTCTAACCTGTTAAATTTAAAACTTGGTAATCTCAATGAAACTGTTGTTAAATGCGGATTTCCTTGTAATTCTTTGCAAAAATATTTAACCTTATTAAAAAGCACTCCATACAATATTGAAATAGTTTCTTTTGATGTTCAAGAAACTCCAATAAATTCTAATAGTTACTTAAGTAACAAACAATTAGAAGTAATGGCAGATGAAATATTAAAATTAAAAATTGATGATTTATCAATTAGTCAGGCTTATGACTTTTTGTACAAAATACAAGATAAATTAAGGACTGTAAAGTAAATGAAAAGAAAAAAAAATCTATATGATAGTATTTATAATTTTGAAAATATTTTAAATGTATTTAATGAGGTTTGTAGAAATACTAAAAGTAAAAGGAAAGTGGCTAATCTAAAAGAATATAAAGCTACTTATGTATCAAGAGTTTATAATATTTTGAAGGATAGAGCTTATGTTCCTCGGTCCTGTTAATATATTTACAATTTATGAGCCAAAAGAAAGACGCATAGTAAGCCAAAATGTTCAGGACAAAATTGTAAATCATTTAGTGGCAAGATATATTTTATACCCTGCTCTTCTTCCTTGTTTGTTAAGTATAAATGTAGCCAGCAGAAAAGATATGGGAACCAGCAAAGGACTAGAACTGGCTTCTAATTTTCATAGAATTTGTAAAATCAAGTACAAAAGATATTATATTTTAAAAGCTGATGTAAGTAAATTTTTTGCAAGTATTGACCATGATATTTTAAAAGAAAAACTCAAAAGAAAAATAAACGATGTAGAGGCATTAAAAATTGTTTTTGATATAATAGATAGTGAAGAAAACGGTTTAGGAATAGGTGCTATGACAAGCCAAGTTTTGGCAATTTTTTATTTAAATGATTTAGACCATTATATTAAAGAAGTGTTAAAAATAAAATACTATGTAAGATATCAAGATGATTTTTTATTATTTCATCATTCAAAAGAATATTTAAAATATTGTTTAGAACAAATTAAAGAATTCTTATCGAAAGAAAAATTATTTTTAAATAAGAAAACAAGAATTTATAGAGATACTAATAATTTCATATTTCTTGGTAGAGATTCTAATGGGAAATATGCAAGATATAGAACTGTTAAACGTAAGCTTAGAAAAAACTTGCATTTATACAAAAATAATAAAATAAATTTATCTTGCATAGTAAGTAGTATAATTTGTTATGATAGCTTACGTAATAATAAAAAGAAGAGTTGTACACTCTCCTCTCAAAAATAGTACTAAAATATACTCCTCTTCGCTAAAAAGTTACTAACAAATATATTTATCTATTTTTAGTTTATAGTTTAAGAATAACTTAAACTAAAGGACATTAGTTTGTTTCTATCTAAAACTTCTCTTACTATACCTTAGTAATAGTAACCACAGTTTTTTAGAAGCTACGGCACGCACGCCTAACGAAGGGTTGTTAGTGTTACCGTTCGAGTTCCACAAGTTATAGTTGTTCACGTTGCCATCAGAGTTCACATTGCGCAAACCAAAGTTCGAATTGTTAGAGTTCGCATTCACATACGAAGACGCAAGCCAGACAACTATGCCCTATTGTTGCTTATTATATGTTTTTAATAAGCCTGATATATATTTAACTATATCATCCAATTTTTCAGATAATTTAATATACCTTTTTTGTGGTAGTAATTCTCTATCATAACTTAAGTTTATTAAAAAATCTATTATTTTTACTTTTGCTATTGCTTTTATAAGTAAGTTCTTTTTTTCTTTAGGTTCTTCTAGCAAATTTGCTCTATATACTAATTCTAATAATTCATAACTTATATCTTTTATTCTTTTCTTTATTTCTATATCTTTTTTAGGGAAATTTTCTAATTCATTTTCAACTCTTACAATAAATTCCCTTATAAATTGTAGTATTTTAAACTTTTCTTCCTTCATTTATAATCACTTTTTCCATTTGATTTATTAATTTTTTATTATTTAAATTATGTATTAGATATTGATATATTTTATCAACTCTGTGCTTTGAATTTATATATTGTTTTGCTTTTTCATATGTCTGGTTATATGTATTTAAATTTTTATTGTCATAAAATTCATCAACATCATAATTATTTCTTCTATCTACAATCAAATAATTAATCTTTTTATTTTCTAATTTTGCCATTATTTTATTTATGCTTTCTATTGGAAAACCACAGCTTACTATTCCATCCAATTCTTTTAATTTATAATTGAAAAAATATGATAATATATATGAATCTTTCCCATATACATTGTAAAATTTTCCAACTTTAACCAATATTATACTATCTGGATGTATTGATTTTATAGTTTTTATTATTGTAGTTACAGCCATATTAACCACCTTTTCTTCTTTTGTATATTTCAAATTATATACAAACCATTTTAAGCTTGTCAATACTTTTTTCTGTTTTTATTTCAAAATTTTTCCAGTTTCATGGCATAAAAAAATCAAGCTGACAGACACAAGGCCTGTCAAGCTTGAAGATTGCTTATTTATATATTTTAAATTTGTGCCATATATAGTTTTCTATTTTCTCGGAGGGGATTCCAGATTATAGAGAAACTACGGCACGCACGCC